>ERZ773147.94-NODE-94-length-98550-cov-6.352140_pt1 | contig 98550 bp, 89 predicted proteins | sample MGYA00580851_ERZ773147 | MGnify/ENA primary metagenome ERZ773147 (study PRJEB29015, sample SAMEA2737818) | human gut metagenome | biome: human gut; feature: human-associated habitat; material: faeces | place: China | collected 2012 ... | reverse complement strand
CCCGAACCCCGTGAGGGCCGGCGCCTTTAGACGCGTGCCGGAAATCCAAGGGTTACACCCTAAGAGCAAACCACCCCTTCTAGGGGTGGTTTTGATGTCGAGCAAAGGCTGCCGAAGGCGGTGCGCGCGCTCGTGCTATAACTAGAATACTTAGCGCAAACAAACCTCAACCGCACAAGGCGCACATGGATCAGATTTACGACAACAGGTACTATTCCGCCGGTTCGCGTGAGCCGTCGTCTCGCCGCGCGCATTCGGTGCAGCTTGGCGGGCCCGAATATACGGGTGCTGACCGTCCCACGCATCGCACGCCGGGCACTTCGCACTCCCATGCTCAAACGAATATGTCGACGCATCGCCCGGACCGTCCGTCGCGCGCGACGTACGAATCGCGCCCGTCTGCTCAGGCGCACGACAAGTCGACCAAGCCCTCGAGCCGTCTTTCGGGCTCGGACTTCATGCACTACGCCAACGACAACGCGGTGATTAAGGCAATCTACGACTTTACCCATGGGCCCCAGCGTGGACTGTTTATCGGTATTGTCGTTGCCCTGGTGCTCGTGAGCCTGTACTTTCCCGTGCGCGACCTCTACGTTGCCAAACGCTCGAGCGACATCTTGGCCAAGCAGGTCGAGATTCGCCAGCAGTACAACGACGAGCTGCAGAAAAGCGTCGACAAACTGCTCTCGGAGGAGGGCATTAAGGACGCGGCGACCGAGGATCTGGGCCTGGTGATGCCCGGCGAGACCAAGATTGACGTGCTGGGCCTGGACGACGATTCGGATTCGTCTTCGAGCAAGAAGTCGTCGAACGCCAAAAAGGCCAGCGAAGTGGCCAAAGAGATCGAAGAGGTGGGCAAGGACGCGCCGTGGTACATCCAGACGCTCGACATGCTGTTTGGATTTAACGGCGTCGAGGGTCAGACGGTCGCGTCCAGCGGCGAATAGCGCCCGGAGGGGAGCCTGCAATGACGAATTGCAAACGATATAAGGTGGCGGCGATTGACTTGGGAACGGTGTCGTCGCGACTGGTGCTGGCCCAGGTCGAGGGCGGGGCGATCGTGGAATCGTCCAAGCATACCGAGATTACCGATCTAGGCGAGGGTGTCGACGCGACGGGGCGCTTTTGCGAGGCGGCCGTTGAGCGCGTGCTTGCCGCATGCCGCATGTTTGTGGACGAGGCACGTGCCTTTGGGGTCGCGTGCATCTGCACCACCTGCACGAGCGCCGCGCGAGATGCATCCAATGCCGCACTGCTGCTGGACGGCCTGTGCGATCTGGGGCTTGAGCCGCAGGTGATTCCGGGCGAGGTCGAGGCGCGCCTGACGTTTTTTGGCGTGGCGCACGACTTTGCAGGCGAGCGCATTATTGTCGCGGATTCGGGCGGCGGGTCCACGGAACTCGCGACGGGTGTGTACGCACCGGAGCGTGGGGTCTTTGCGCTGGAGGGCACGCGTTCGCTGGACATTGGCTGCCGTCGTGTGACGGAGCGGTTTTTCTCGGCATTGCCGCCAACGGACGGCGAGCTTGCTGCCGCCGCCAACTGGGCGGGCGAGCAGTTCGCTGCCTATTTTGAGGGCCTGCCCGTCGATTTTGAGCGTGCCGAGCGCCTGGTCACGGTGGGTGGCACCGTCACCACGCTCGTGGCGCTCGTTCACGAGCTGGAGCCGTACGACTCGAGTTTTGTGCACCTGCGCGAGCTTTCGATGGAGCAGGTCTCGGCCGCTATCGAGCGCATGTCCACGCTGGATGTTGCAGGCATCGCCGCGCTGCCAGGCGTGCAGCCCAAACGCGCGGGCGTGATCTTGGCCGGTGCCGTGGTAATTCGCGAGCTCATGCGCGCTGGCAATTACGACACGCTCGCCGTAAGCGAGAACAGCTTGCTTGCCGGCATGGCCGCCACCATCAACGAGACTCTCGACGGCGCGACCCCCACCATCGCATGGACCCCGAGTCTGAGCACCCTCTAAAACTAGTCTTTTTGGGACGGGGCTATTTTAGCTACTTATGCCAGCCTGTCGATTTGCCCAATCTCCCAAAGCGGAATATTGACGAGCATGTCCTCGTCTCTATATGCCGCCAGGGAGGTTCTCACGCAACGCATGAGTTTGAATTTTTCGCAGGCTATTTTCAGACTCTTCGCTTTAAGGTTCTCTGCTGCCTTGACCTCAAGCGGAAGTACGGTCCCCGCATGGTCGATGGCAAAGTCAGTTTCGGCATTGCCAGAGCTAGATGACCAGTACGCGGGGATTTTGCCTTGCAGCAAGAGTTCCTGTGCGACGTATTGCTCGGTGAGCGAGCCCTTAAACTCAGTGAAAACAGCGGATCCGTTTAGGACGATGGTCGGTGGGAGGTTGGAGAGCGCGCCGAGGATGCCAGTGTCGATGCAAAACAGCTTGAAGCCCGAGAGGTCCTCATAGCTCGAAAGCGGTGCCCTGAGAGCGGAAACGCGCGGCACCTTATGAACGATTCCGTAATCCATGAGCCACTGGAGGCTCTCTTCAAAATCGCGTGCGCGCGCCCCGGGGCGAAGGGCTCCGTAGATGAACTTTTTATTTTCCTTTGCAAGCTGGCCGGGGAGGGATTTCCAAACCAGCCTCATGCGCTCGACGATGCGGGCGGGCGCATGTTTGCCAAAATCGGATTCGTAAGCCTCGATGATTTGCTGCTGAAGCCTTCGGGCTTCGATGAAGTCGCGTGTCTCGGCGAAAGCGGAGACAACTTCGGGCATACCACCGACAACAAGGTATTCCTTGAGCAAGTGCTCGAGCTTTTCGGTAACGTTTGCTAGAAGGTTCATGTCTGCGGCAAGGATGGCGTCGGCGAGCGGGTTGCCGTCGACGGCACGAACGAACTCGGCAAACCCCATGGGACGCATGGTGAGCTGGTCGATTTTGCCGACGGGAAATGACTCGTTTTCGCGTCGGAGCGCGAGACCCATATAGGAGCCGGCTGCTACGATGTGGTATTCGGGTGCAAGTTCGTTGAAGTACTTGAGCGAGGTGATCCCGTGTGGCGCCTCTTGGATCTCGTCGAAGATGATGAGCGTGTCTGCCGGCGTTATGGTTTGGCCACTTAGGAGTTCTATCTGGGAGATGATGCGCTTGGGGTCGAGGTCCCCATCGAACAGCGAACGTGCGCTCGGCTCGAGCATAAAGTCAAAACGAATGACGTTTCGATACTGCTGGCTTGCGAATTTGTTAAGAAGCCACGTCTTTCCTGTCTGGCGGGCTCCCTTAAGCAAGAGAGGTTTGCGATTCGCCCTTGATTTCCAAGCGATAAGTTCACTCATAAGCTGTCGTTGCATATTGCCTCCCAACCCTCTCGGCTAGTATAAGGCCATATGCGCGTTTCCCTTGGAAAATGTGCGAGACAACCACGTTTTTCCATCGAAAAATGTGCGAGACAACCACGTTCTTCCATCGAAAAATGTGGGAGTATCAACCTAAGCTGCGGTGAAATAGTTCTTAAATAGGCTGGTAAACAGCATAAACAAGAACTATTCCACCGCAACTTATCATCCGTGTCGGCATCCACAAGAAACGAGCCCGCGTCTCCGGGGGACACGGGCTCGTAAACAATGCGTGGTAGGGGCGGTGGGACGTCTGCGAATTTGCGCAGCAAATACGCACCGGCCTCGGTCGCCTGCCGGCGCCCTCGCCGGCTCGCTACAAACGCTCCGCGTTTGCTTAACGCTCGCCCCCTCGCGGGTTCGAGCCCCACCGGCGTGCAAAAGAAACGAGCCCGCATCCCTGGGGGACACGGGCTCGTAAGCACTACATGGTAGGGGCGGTGGGACTCGAACCCACAATCCTTGCGGCGAGAGATTTTAAGTCTCCTGCGTATGCCAATTCCGCCACGCCCCCGTGAGACTAGAAGTCTAGCACAAGCCGTCCGTTACGCGTTGACGGCCATCGAGTGCTGGCCTGACTTTTCCAAGTACTCGGCAAACTTGGCTTCGTCGCCCTTGTTCTGGTACTGCAGGGCCAGCAGGTACTCCAAGCGGCAGCGCTTGACCGGGTCGTCGCCGACATCCTCGAGCATGCGCTCCAGCTCGGGAATGTCGTTGTGACGCTTGAGGATCATCGTGTCGTACATCAGCTGGCACTCGTGCGCGACCGCCTCGGCCTGACCGCCCTCAAAGCCCTTGATTTCGTGCAGCAGCTCCTTGGACTTTTTGCGGTCCTCCTGGCCAACGTAGTAGTTAAAGGCCTTGATCACCAGGTCGACGCGCTGCATCTTGGGCAGGTTGAGTCCCAGCAGCAGGTCGAACATCTCGCCGGCGCGCTCGTGGTCCTCGCGCAGCAGATAGGAGTTTAGACGCAGGTAGTCGCGGTTGTAGCGCGGGTACAGCATGCTGGTGAGTTTGCCGTCGAGCAAACGATCGAACTCGGCCCACTGTTTGGCGGCCATCAACTGTTGCAGGCGTTTAAACGTAGTGCGTTTTTTGACGCTAAAGAACACCGATACGGCGATACAGATGATAACGGCGGCGGTCCAGAGTGTGCGGGAATCGGGCATGTTAGGATCCTTAGTCGCTCATAAAGCGAGCGGTATGACAACACGTACTAGATGTATTATACGCAGCGCACAAGCAAACTGGCATAAAAGCTCATCGAGGCTGAGTGCCATCGCTCGCTGCGGTACACTTACCTAAAGTAAACCATGAAGGGAGACATTACCTATGAAGAAGATCGTTTTGGCTTGCGGTGCTGGCGCTGCTACTTCCACGCTCGTTGCCCAGAAGGTCGCCACCATGCTCGATGCCAACGGTTATGCCGGCAAGTACGAGATCGTGCAGTGCGCTATCTCCGAGGCCAAGGATTACTGCGACGAGGGCGCTGACCTGCTGATCGCCACCACCGTTGCCCCCGAGGGACTCACCTGCCCGTACGTGAGCGGCGTGCCCTTCATGACCGGCATGAACCGCGTCGCTGCCGAGAAGGCCGTCCTCGACGTCATGGCTCAGTAGGCGCTGACTGTATGAGTGAGCAGAACGCCAATCCGGTCGAGCTCTTTGGCATGCGCGTTGCCCATGTGGGCATTAACGCCACCGACCCGGCAGATGCCCTGGAGATCGCGGAGCTGTTCTCGACGATGATGGGCCTGCCCGTTATCGAGACCCCGGTTTCGTACTTTAACGATTCGCTGATCGAGGTCATGAAGCAGAACGGTCGTGGCACCAAGGGCCACATCGGCTTTGCCGTCAACGACATCGATGCGGCCGAGAAGTGGTTTGCCGAGCGCGGGCTCGAGGTCAACGAGGAGTCGCGCGTGCTGCTGCCCGACGGCGGCACTAAGCTCGTGTACTTTAAGCGCGAGTTCGCCGGCTTCGCCGTGCACCTGTGCCGCGAGTAGCGCACAAGCTGCCATAGCTAACGAAAAATGGGGTAAGGCCACGTGGCCTTACCCCATTTTTAATGCCGAGAGGGTGACTGACGGGCTGCCGTAAAACGAAGGTGAATGCTTTTCCGCGAAGTGAACGAGTGAAATCGGACCCCTGGAGCATCGACACTTTGGAGGCACCGTTTCCTGCGGTTTCGTAAGGTTTTTCCTGCAGTTTTGGCGTCAAAAAGTGTGGATGCTTCGGGGGTCCAAAATAGGTCGTTCACTTCGCGGAAAAGCATTCACCTTCGATTCGTGAGAGACGCCCCTACCGCGGCAGGCGAATCGTAAAGCGGCTGCCGACGCCCTCGACTGAGGTCACACCAATGACGCCGCCGTGGCTGTCGACGATCCACTTGGCGATGGCGAGCCCCAGACCCGAGCCCTGCGCGCCGGCATCGCGCGCGTTGTCGGCGCGGTAGAACCGTTCAAACGCGTGAGCTGCGGATTCCTGGTTCATGCCGATGCCCTCGTCCTCAACGCTTATGTCGACCGTGCCCGCGCCCGCATCCGGCGCTACGCCAAACGAGATGGGCGTGCCCGCGTCCGAATACTTGGCGGCGTTTTGCACGATCACGCGCAGAGCCTGCTTCACGAGCGCCACGTCGACGGGCGCGTCGCAGCGCGGGTCGCTGGCAAGCAAGGCGTCAAAAGCCAGCCGATACGTGTGCTCGGTATCGATCATCTGCGATTCCTCGCATACCTCGCCGACCAGTGCGGCCAGGTTAGTATTCGCACGCCGCAGGACCGTGCGCCCGGCATCGCCGCGTGCCAAAAACAGCAGCTGTTCCACGAGCTCCTGCATGTGCTCGCTTTCGGCCTTGAGGGACGCGATGGATTCTGCCAGCACGTCCGGGTCGTCTTTGCCCCAGCGGTCGAGCATGTTCACGTAGCCCTGAATCACCGCGATGGGCGTGCGCAGCTCGTGGCTCGCGTCGTTGACAAAGCGCATCTGCTGCAGCTTGGCCTCTTGCATCTGGCGCAGCAGGCGGTTGAGCGCGACCTCGATGCTTGCCAGGTCAGCGTCGCCGGTGGTGACGCTCGGCGAGTCGACGCTTGCGCGCTCGATGGCCTGCTCCAACGTTTCCATCTTGCCGCCGGAGAGCTGCATGCGGCCGAGCTCGTCCACGCGCAAGGCCAGGTCGTTGAGCGGCGCCATGGTACGGCGCACGCGGCGGGCGCCGCCGAGCATGTTGAGCACGCTGATGACCTGCCAACCCACAACGACAAGGTAGAGAGGCCATAGCGCGACGAGGTCCTGCGCGAGGGGGAAGGTCTTGGTGGTACGCGCAAGCTCGACGGTATAAGTGAGCGTTGCCAGGTTCCAGCCGCGCGCGGGCGTCAGCGACATGCCATGAACGGTGGCGCCGGGAATCCATCCTGCGGTAAACGCGTCGTCGGGCAGCGTCTGGTTGTATCCATAGACGAGGATCGCCGCCGCAATCACCATCAGCAGCAGATCGAGCCAGACGTAGCTCATCAGGCGGCGCCACATATAGCCCCAGTTGATGGCGCGGGCGATGGAGGTGACGCGCTTGGCCTCGGCGTTACGCGCGGCAGACATAGCCCACCCCGCGCACGGTTTGGATGATGCGGGCGCCGCCGGCGTCTTCGATTTTGGCGCGCAGGTGCGCGATGTGCACGTCGACGTTGTTGGTGTCGCCCACGTATTCGTAGCCCAGCGCCTCGTGCGCGATGCGCTCGCGCGTGAGCACGGTCTCGGCATGCGCCATAAGCAGGGCGAGGACGTCGAACTCGCGAGCCGTGAGTGCGATGGGCGAGCCGCCGACCGTGACTTCGCGGCGGTCGGGGTCGAGCGCAACTAAGCCCACGGTGAGTGTGGCGGGGGAGGGCGTGGCAGCGGTCTGGACCGTGTCGGTTGCCGGGGACATTGTGGCGATACCGGCGGCCGTGTCGCTCGCTACGCCAACCCCGGCGCTGGCGCCGCCAACGCCCGAAGCCGCCCGCACGGCCTCCGAGCGCTTCAGCGCCACACGGATCCTTGCGAACAGCTCCTCAATGGCAAACGGCTTGGTCAGGTAATCGTCGGCGCCGGCATCGAGCCCGGCCACCTTGTCCATCACGGCATCGCGCGCGGTGACCATGATCACCGGCACATCCTTGTGCTTGCGGACACGCCGCAGGACCTCCATGCCGTTGAGCTGCGGCAGCAGCACATCGAGCAGAATCAGATCGTAGTCGCGCTCCAGTGCCAGGTCCACGGCGGTGCGGCCGTCGGCGGCGTGCTCCACCTGGTAGCCCTCGTGCTCCAGCTCGAGCGTCACAAAGCGGGCGATTTTCTCCTCGTCCTCTACGATCAGAATCCGTGCCATGCGTGCCCCCGTCTGCGATTACTTGTCGTCGTTGAGATTTTGTTTGATGTCGTCCGCGGCGTTGGCGGCGTGATTCATAAGGTTGTTGATACTGCCGGGCACGTCGCCGTCGCTGTCGATGCGGTAACGCATGCCAAAGAACAGGCCAATCAGCATCAGCCATATCGTGGCGCCCCAGGCAAACAGCGCGACGATGGGGATCAGGATAGGGATGTTGAGGATGATCGCATCGCGGCGCGTGGCGATAAACTTGGTGTCCAGACTCAGGCGGAAGAGTTTTTTGAGGTACTCCCATACGCTGTCCATCTTTTTAGAGAAGTCGGTCTTTTCGCTCGACTTTTCGTAGGCTGCCTGCGCGGCGACCATCTCGGCAGAGGGCTCATCGACTGGCGTGGACTCGGTGGCGGCATGCGCCGATGTGGTCTGGGTCTTGCCCTGCGACTCAAGCCAAATGATGGCATCCAGGACGTTGCCGTTGGCGGCGTCGAGCGCGGCCTTGGCATCGGTGTAGCTCACGTTGCACTTGGTGCGGATGGTTTCAACTTTTTCGAGGTCGTCCATGACCTGTCCTTTCGTTCGATGGGCGCGACGCCGGGCGATTTGCCCGGGCGCGAGCGTTGCGTTCGGCGGCCTGCGTGGCGCCGCCCCGCCCTTGGTCGAACTCTATAGTGCAGGTTATAGATTAAGCGATTCTTGAGCCAAGATTAATGTTGGATGAGTTTTTGGGTGGCAGTGGGGAAGGGAGAGGTGTCCTTCTGGGTAGCTAGCAGCGAGGTCTAATACTTTCCCGAGAAGTGAACGAGCTAAATCGGACCCCCGAAGCATCGACACTTTAGAGGTGCCGTTTCCTGCGGTTTCGATGCTGAAATCCTGCGATTTTGCCGACGAAAAATGTGGATGCTTCAGGGGTCCAAAAACAGACGTTCACTTCGCGGAAAAGTATTAGACTTTGGCAGCGGAGAGCGGTGACCTAACGGCAAGCCGGCGGCAGAAATGGGATAGGCGAAGCGCACCGATCGTATAGAATCAAAAATGCGTTTCAAAAGTATGAAAATATCATACAATTGCAACATGAAGTACTTTAGCAACATAACGGCGATAAGCGAGCTTTCCGAGAGTGAGGGCGTGTTCACCACAGCCCAGGCGGCTCGTATGGACATCTCTCGAGATGCGCTGGCACACTCATGCCGCGTGGGGCGTCTTGAACGGATATGCCACGGCGCCTACCGGATGTCGGGCACGCAGCGCCGAGACACTGACGAGCTCAACGCTTTTTGGAAGCTCACCAATCCCTCCCTTTGCGCGTGGGAGAGAAAACGCCAGTGGGACGGCATTGCAGTGAGCGGTACGACTGCGGCGAGCCTACAGCAAATGGGCGATTTCCATCTGTCCCCCTACAGGATGACCGCGCCCATGCGCATCAATACGAGAAACGAATCCCTTTCTTTTGCAAAGCGCGAGATTGCTGAGCAGGACATCGTCTGGCTCGACGGCCTGCCGGTAACTAAACCCGAGCGCACGCTTGTCGATCTTTGCCTCGATTGCGAGGACCCCTCATTAATTATCGATGCCTATCACGACGCGCTTAGGCGTGGGCTCGATATACAACGGCTGAAGGATCTTGTAGAAGAGAACTCTAAAACCGCCAAACGACGCGAGCTAATGATGCCTTTGCTGATGGTGCTGAACGGGTAATGCGAAACGGAGGACGTAGTGAAGTACAAAACGCCTGCCGCATTGGAGATAGCTGTTAGGAATGCCGCAAGAGAATCGCCGATGGATACTAATCGGGCGATCGTCGGTTTCTACTTTCATCGCTTCCTATGTCGCGTTTTTTCAGAAGATGACGGCAGCTTTGTGCTCAAGGGTGGCCAAAGCGTCCTGGCGCGAACTCTCGATGCACGTGTCACAAGAGATATTGACTTAGTTGCTCAAGAGGAAAGTCTCGAAGAGGCTATTGCCGATCTGGTGCAGGCGGCTTCGATTGATCTGGAGGATTTCGTTTCGTTTGTCTTTGATCGTGCAGAGCAGATCAAAGAAGAAGATGAGTATCGGTGCGGTGCGAAGGTGTGGTTCACCCCCTTTATGGGAAGCAAGAAGCTACAGCCAATTTCGATTGACTTGGTAATTGATGAAGTGCGGGGACTTGAGCCTGAGGTTCTTGCGCCAATCGATCGTTTGAATATCGAGGGGCTCCCAGTCTGCGACTATCGAGTATGCCGAGTGGAGAGCGCCCTTGCAGATAAATTGCTCGCAATGATAGAGATGCATGAGGGCCGTGCCTCTTCGCGAATCAAGGATATAGTCGACATCTTGGTGTACGCGAAAACTTGCTCCGTCGATGGGGCTGCGCTTGTCGAGAGAGTCGAGAAAGAAGCGTCTGCCCGCAAGGTGACAATGCCGGAAGAGTTCGTGGCGCCTCTCTGGTGGAAACAAAATGGTTCTGCGCAGTACATAAAGATGGCGAGTCAGGCGGGGGTACTTGATCTCGCGGGGGACATCGCTGGGGCAGAAGAGATCGTCAATCGGTTGTATGCACCGTGCTTTAATCATTCGGCGAATGTGCGCAAATGGAATCCTCAGACCACGGGATGGGAATAGGCTAGATAGTTAAGCCGGCGGCAGGATTAGTTCCTGCCGCCGGCTTAAGACGTTTCTACTGCCTATGCGCTATTCGCTGGCCTGGTCGATCACCTGAGTGACAGCCTTTTTTGCGGTTTCAAGGTCGCGCTGAGCTTGGGCGACAGCGGCCTCGGCTTGTTTCTTTGCCCTTACGACCTCGGCAAAGCGATTGATGGATTCGCTGTACTCGCGTGTGCGTGGGTCGAGCGCCGGTGGGACTTCGATCTCGAACAGGTCGCTAGGACGGATAGCGCGGATGCTGGCTGCTTCAGTTAATGCTTGAATCAGCTGCGCCCCGTGGCCTTCGGTAAGGTATCCAACGATTATCTCCGAAAACACCACGCGCTCCTCTTCGGTCATTGTTTCGAATGACGGGCGAATGACGGTGGTGTTATGTGAGGCAACCAGATGTTGCTTCGCGTCTGAGGCACTGACCACGAGCAAGTTGGATGCGCCAGAGCGCCCCAGCATTCGCGGCATGACGATATCGCCGGCGCGGAGTTCGTAGCGATCGAGGACGCTGGGGTCTACCTTTACGAATTTAGAATCCGAACCATTTTGATCATCTGCAGCATCTGCGGGCAGAAGATTGCCGTCCTGAAAATCTTGAGATGAGATCCGGCGCACCTCGACTGCGTCAATGTCGTTCGATGTCGTGCTCTCGCGGGGCATGAATGGCGCGACTCGCGTAAAAGAGTCACCGAGTGTGGCGCTGTAGTTTCGGGTGATGGCGATGAGGCTGATTTTGCCTTTTGAGAGAGCGGCGTGGTGTTGGAGCAGCTCGCGCGTGGCAAAAGTGGACGTTTCGATAGACGTCGATCTGGGCGTATTGGTATCAATGCGGGCCCAGTCAGGAGAAATAGAAAAGGTGATATCAGAGTAATACGATGTTTTGGTCACATATTGAAAACGCGGTCCGGGCTCAATTGCGCTGCGAAATGCAACGCTGCGATTTCCTGAAGACAGTATGAGGAGCGCGCTTGTCATGTAGGGCCTGGGCTCGGAAAGTGGCAAATAAACGACGCTCTCGATGAGCCCTTCGCGTATCAAAATCGTGCGTGCTTGTTCAGCTTTATCAAGTAAATCGGCGGGAAGGATCACTGCCGCGCGAGTGCGACCTGAAAGGGCGATTGCGTACAGACACCAAATAAAAGGACCCCAGTCGCAAAAATCCAGGTAGCCAGGCTCCAAATAATCGATGAGCGCGGCACTGTCTTTTTCGACATCGCGATTGTTTGCGCGATAGTAGTTTGATGCGTCGATAAACACTGGAGCGAGCTCGTCATTGCTTGCGCTCTGTTTACCAGGCTCAAGCTCACAAATATTGGGCACGCCGTTACCGTTTAGGGTAAAGCACTTAGCGAGATCTTCGGCATCCACGGCGCCGGGTAGACGTACGGTGAGCAGACGGCTGTCTTGTTCCAGGTTAAGCGCGCGCGAGAGGGCGGCGGCAGTGAGGCGTGGCAATGATGATGTAGTTTCACGCATGTATAGAGCCCTTTCTTCTCAGTGAGTTTATATTAGCAGAAAAATTTAAAAAATTCTAATGATGAGAACAGCGCATTGTGCTATTCTCGAAGCAATCCAAATCCAACTCAATACCAACTGCTTGATGCGAACGCTTTGCAGTCTTTAGGCAAATTGCATTATCAAACAGGAGGATTCCACTTATGAAACTGCAGGCTAGATCGATAATCATCGCTCTAGCGTCCAAACATTCTAAAGCCTAGAACAGACTCTTTATAAGCACCCACCACAGAAAGGAAGGTCATTCGTGAAGAGTAAAGACGACATCTACAAAGCATTCCTCAGTGCGATCGATGAGGATCTCCGCGACATGTGCGAAATGAACGGAAAGGTAGAACGGTCTCTTCCGTGTCCGTACTGCGGTGGGAAGAACGTTGAACGCCTAGCCAAGACGCTCGTCGCCGTGTTGGAAAAGCGATCGCCCGATGTTCCCGGGCTGGTGCCCGAGCAGTATCGAGCCGATGTACACGAGGCCCGCGAACTTTTGACTGCCGCGACACTCGCTTTGCTGCCACTGTATTTCCCCCCGCGCGATAGTCGCATGGAAAGCGTGGCGACTGTAGTGAGCATGTTTAGGCACGGGCGTACTGCGGGCTTCAAATCGGCTGGCGTTCTCTTGTTCGAGGAAGTTGCGACAGGGATGAAGTACAGCACCAAGCAGGGTGCCTATATCCCGTCCTCCTTCGTGCGCCATACCGATGGCAGAAAGCCATGCGACCGGCTGCACCGCGATGGATCGCGTGGCTTTACGGCGGATGAAGATGATGCCGTCATGTTTTACAAGCGCTACCTCAAGGTGCAACGACGCGTGTTCGATACGAGTCCGCGTTTCAACTTTGAGCTATGCGTCAAACGCCCGTTTGAGGCACTTTTGAACGAACGACACACTTTTTATTACATGGAGGAAAAGATGGAAATCGATTTGGCAACTAAGGTGCGGAGACTCCAGGAGCGCTACACCCTCAACCTCGCTCAGGCGAAAGGGTACGACCTGCTCGACAAGTTGATGATTAATGCATTGCTTGCGTATTTGCGAGATGAAACGGCCTCAGTTGCTGCGCGCGAGAGCTATTTGTCGCAGACCGAGCGTCTGATCGACGGCGCGGGCAAGTTTCCGCATGCGACGAGCCTCGGGGAGGGTGTAGACGTCGATCGCATTGCCTAACAACCACCAACACTACGGACAAGAAAGGGGTCACGCCATGCCAGTCATCAAGATGTACGGCTACGAGGCCGCGCAGCAAACGGAGTATCAGACCAAGAAGTGGGCGACTAAGGAGGAGATGCGGGCGCTGTCGTCCGGCGATGAGCAGCGCGACGTGATCCTGGCGCAGGGTGCCACGGTGGCGTTCTACGAGGACGACAAGCATTGGGAGACGAGTGTGTCCAACAATGTTTTTGCCTTTGGAGGTACCGGCAGCGGCAAAACGGCGAGTTTCATTTTGCCCAACCTGCTCAATCACCACGAATGCTGTTATGTGGTCACAGACACCAAGGGTGAGCTGCTGCGCCGTACGGGGAAAGGCTTTGAAGAGGACGGCTACGAGGTAACGGTTCTCGATACTGTTAATCCCGAGCAGTCGGCCGGATACGACCCTCTGCGTTACGTGATGGATGTCGAGGATATCCCCACCACAGTGGCGGCAATCATGGAGGGGGTCGATCCTGACGGCCGTAGCCTTAGGTATGATCCGTTCTGGAATAACGCGAGCGACCTGCTGCTTCGAGCGATTGTTGGAATCCTGTTCCTCCTGGAGACCCTTGCCGGCACCCTTACGCCGGGTGAGGACCCCAATGCCCCGCGCCGCTACCTTAAGATGAACAACGTCTTTAAACTGGCTGCGCTCATCAAGGTTACGGGAGATGGTGAGGGGCGATTCCCGTTGGACTACCTTGTAGAAGAGGTGGAGTCCAGGGAGTTTCTCGATAAGTTTGGTGCGGAGAACGCTGATCTGTATGGCGTTGAGCAGTATCGCGATTTTCGAGGTGCGGCAGATAGGACGCTTAAGAGTATTCTGATCACGCTCAATGCAACTATCTCGCGGCTTAAGACGCCTCAGCTCATGCGCGTTTTTGAGAATGACGAGATGCGTCTTGATCGTATTGACGAGGGCAAGCGCATGATCGATCTTAAGGTGAGCGACAACGATTCGGCTAATGCATGGCTTGCGAACGTTGCCCTTAAGCAGCTGTTTAACCTTGCCCAGCGCCGTGCCGATGCCAGCCCCAGCGGCCATTTGCAGCGTCGCGTGCAGTTTGTGCTCGATGAGTTTCCCAATGTGGGCCGCATCCCCGATTTTGAGCGCAGCATTGCGACTGTGCGCAGTCGCGGCATTAGCTTTTTGATGTGTGCGCAATCGCTGAGCCAGCTCGATGTCGTGTACGGCAAATCCACGGCGCTTACCATCCTCGATAACTGCGATAGTTTGGTCTATATGGGCGGCGGCAGCAACATCGCGACGCAGAACTACATAAGCGAACTGTGTGGCGAGTCGGTTTTGGGCACCAAGTACGTGGGCGCCGAGCGCACTGCCGTAGATGTGCGCGGTTGCGTGATGACCCCAGGCGAGGTTGGGCTTATGCCCCGCACCGATTGCCTGGTCAAGGTGACCGGCATGCGTCCCTTCCGCGCCAAGAAGTACTTTTGCGCCGATCATCCCAATGCTGCCAAGTGGCTGAGGGATTAGCCCTTGCAGCTTTGTGTACCCCATCTTGCATGTTTTGTCGCACGGCTTCCGTTAGTCGTAAGCCGTGCGGTCCAGTTTTTGCCTCCTTACCGATTCCGTTTAGAAGGGAATTGCCATGCCTGTTATGTATCGTGAGCCCAGCATCATAAAGAAGTCCAAGGACGGCCGTGTTGCCGCTGTCGATATGGCAAGCGAACTGCTCAACAGCCGTGTGCTGCTGCTGGAGGGCGAGGTCAACGATGCGACCTGCAACGGCCTTATTAAGTCCATGCTGGTGCTGGAGCATCAAAGTGCGACCGAGCCCATCACCCTCATCATCAACAGCCCGGGCGGCAGCGTCACGGCGGGGCTGGCGCTCATCGACACCATGCAGTCGCTCGATTGCCCCGTGATCACGGTGGGCGAGGGCGTCGTGGCCTCGATGGCCGCGGTGATCTTGGCCTGCGGCGACCACCGTCAGGTGTACCGCCACACGCAGGTGCTCATCCACCAACTGATGGGCGGCACGGGCATGGCGCAGCAGACCGATATCGAGATCGTGGCCCAGCATACAGCGGCCATGCGCGCCGAGCTGGACGAGCTGCTGGCCGAGCATGGCAACCTGAGCGCCCAGGAGTTCCACGAGCTCACCGAGCGCGACTGCTGGTGCAACGCCAGGCGCGCTCTGGAGCTGGGCCTGGTGGACGAGGTGATTGCGCCCAGCAAGAAGGCGCTCTAGCGGGGCGCATGCCTTACAAGTACGTTGTGCAGGGCGAACAAGTGCGTAAATTCACAGCCAGAAAGAGGTTGAACATGAACAGGATTTGGGACGTCGATGGCATTGAGTGGGAAGACCTGCCCACCGTGAGCGACCTGCTGTGCGCTGCGGACACAAAGATCCTGGCGCGTGAGGTTGCCCTTCGATACGGCGGCAAGCCGGACGGCCGCGGCCGTGGCGATAGCGAACGCAGCCTAAAGCGCGCCCGCCGCAAGGTCAAAAAGCTGCGGAAGATAGATCCCGAGCCCAGCGACAAGATCATCCTGTTGCCCAAGCATGTCATCAATCGTCGCGATGCGGGCCACGGTTTTGGCTATTACGACGTGGAGCCGTGCATCTTTATGCGCGACGGCGTGCAAAGGCTGGGGGAGGACGCACTCGCCAATGTGCTTCCGTGGGAATTGATCCTGATGGATGATGAGTCCGCGAGCGAAATGCTGGGCTTTCGCGTATGGCTCGAAGGCGAGTGGGATCTATGCGAACGTTATCGCTTTTTGGCCGTGGTGTGTGTTCGCATGCTGAACAACATCCGGGCGCAAAAGGAGCTGCGCAAGTTCCTCGAGCAGGGCGATGCGGCCTGCGATATGGACGAGGACGATGTAGTTGAGGACATTCGCCGCGACGTGCTGTATCCCGAGGAAGTAATTAACGCCAAACTCGGCGGCTATTGGGACGCGAGTTTGGGACTCAACCTGCCCTGGAAGGACGAGCATCGGCAGACTTGCACGCGGATTGACAGGGCTATCGATGACCTGTTTGCCGAGGAAACGAAGCGCTGCGCTGCGGAGCTTGGGAAGAAGCTCGAGCGCGGGTATGAGGAGCGCGGGGAGTTACTGAACGGGATGTCCTTGTGAACGGTTGCCGACGGTCCGATAAAAATCTGTCCGGACGAAATGATAGAACGATAGCGTAAATAGCATCTGCACTTTAAGGAGTTAACAATGGGAATCGCCTATAAGGAACTGTTTCGTGTAAACCGTCCTATCTGTGGGCCTGGACCAGGAGGTTTCTTCATTAAAAGATTCAAGGAAGGCGGCTACAGTGAGGCTGAATTGCTCGATTTAATTTCGGGAGTGGACTTTTCTCTTGGTGAAGTGGATGAGGACATTAGCCTGAAAAAGAAATGCGAAATAGTCGAACAGGCGGTGAGTGGGGTGCATTATACGAGTTGGGCCCCCAGCGTGATCAGCATGATCATCTCACTTACGGTCGGAGGGTGTCTGTCTGCATGGGCGGGCAACAATTCAATCGCTGCCGGGGTTTTCGTGACGCCATGCCTGATTGCCTTGGGAATATATGCATGGTTTCGTTTATGCTTTGAGCGAAATCAAACGGTACTGTTGGGCGCGCTGAACCACATAAAGACACTTCAGCCGTAGTTGCATGAAATCGCCGATCGCCTGCCGTGGGCCCTCGGGACCGCCCTCGCGGCGCCCTTCCCGCTCTTTCCGGACATGGCGTCCTCCGATCTCCCGGGGCCGGCCGATCCGGCCCTCAGGGTATCGGATTCCCATATTCATCCGTACATGTACGGATGAACTTGGGAGGTGTTCGGATGAAGTTGATATTCAAGGGGTGCGGCAGTTGGCAGGAATCTCAAGCGCCCAACCGCCAATCTCCACATTTCTTTGCTAAACTAGCTTTGCGCGGGAAACCGTGCATAGTTCGGGAGCATGTCCCCCAACTGGATCTAGGTTCGGATGCCGTTGCCCGGACTATTGGTGAAGGTTGGGGGACTTCCTACTTTCCATAGCGCAAGAAGTCGTAGATGCGGACGCACTTCCGATAATGCGAATCTTTCAACAGAGCCCTCTTCTTGGCAGGGTCGTTTCCCACGTCAGCCAGTGCCCGCTTCAGCAACGCTTCCAAGTCGTCGACGTCCATCTCTTCCTCTGAAAGGCACGGGATGAACGCGAACGGGCTCTTTGGCGCGCATGCATTCGCAAGGCCCTTTATGCTCAGCGACCCTTCGAATCTGCGACGAGTCGCAGGCATCGATTTGCGGAACGTTTCGCTTCGATAGCTATCAATCGAGGTGAGCGTTGGGAGATAAGTCGCTATGTCCTTACCGACCTCTCCACCGAGTCCGCGCGTGTACTTGAAGACAGGCATGTTGTTGGGCCGTTGGCGCACGTACATGTTGAGGTAGTTCTCGACGATGAACTTTGGGTCATAGCGAAGGTTATCGAGCACGATGTCCTCGAAGATATCTTCAGGTGAAATCGGCTTTCCGATGCTACTTGGTGACACCGACAGGCCGATGACGATCTTCTGGTCCGGGTCAAGGTCGTTGAGGACATTGTCTATCCCTGAGACGATGATGTCGGAACTCGGGTCGATATGCTCCGCAAGCCTGAACACGCTGCCCCTCAACTCGCGGATAAATCGCGTGCTATACATTTTCCGGAAGCTGCGCATCGCATCGTAGATCGACTCGAAGTCATCCGTGGTGATCTTCGTCATCGAAAGCGTACGGCCACCGAAACTCATAGCAATCTCGCCAACAGAGGCGTCGGTTGCGTGCTGAACGAAGATGAGCCGCTTGCCCAGCCGTTTGAGCTTGTCATCTGGTAGGCATTCGCAGATGTCACCCAGTATCGACCTGATGTTCTCGTCTTGAATCGAATAACCGAGGAAGATGACGGGATACTCGACGAAGAGGGTGAGCAGCTTCGCCGAGAGATACTTCCTCTTCTGCGCGAACTCCGCATAGTCAGCGCTGGTCAGGACGATGCTTCCCGCCCTCGAGACTGAGCCATGGATCTTGTATATCTCCTGAGAGAAAGCCTGGTCAGAGAACAGGAGGTCGCTTTCTCCGACGTAGGTCGTGAAACCAGGGAATAGGGTCTCACACATACAGTCATAATTCGTGGTGATGATGCCGGCAACTTTTTCCCTGCCCGCCTTCGCCAGCTTCTCAGTTTCGGCGCTCTCGACGAGACGAGCTCTCGCGATCTTATCTGCGACGTAGATCTTCATGGGCGAAGCGTCCCCGGTAAGCTCGTCACTGTGATCTTCGCGGAAGGCAGCGAATTCATCCGATGCAAAGAGCTCGTGGTTTACTTCGCTTTCCATGAGCGTGGCAACGTACGGCAGTTCGGACTCGACCTCGCCGTTCTGGACAGCAATCTTCGCCTGGCTCTTGAAGCGCGCGAAGGCATATGGGTCGTCAAGCACCTCGGCGCAGATATCCGAAAGCAGCCCCTCCCATCCCGGCGTGCCGCAGTAACGACGGGAGAGGCCAGAGCCGATGAAGAGAAACGGATAACGCCCGGCATCATCAACAGCTTTGTGGATTATCGATTTGATTCTCTCGTCCATAATCTTTCCTCCTGTACCAATCGACATGCTCGTGAAATGTTATCCCACCAACTTCGGCGAGTGCGGGCTGAAAGCATCGTTGCCGTTCTGCCCGTCGACCAATCCGCACGCGAGACTCAGCGGCACAACTGCAGCGTTCTCGACCTCCACGCTAAGCACGTAGTGGAAGTCCGCCCCCTGGCTCCCACGATTCCGCTCGTAACCAATGGCGGCCAGCCGGTCGGCTAGTTCGTCTCTCGAAACCAGCTCGTTAGCCTTCACCTTGCAAAGCATGGGTTCAAGTTCGTAAGTGTTTGTCTCGCTGATTGCGTTCCTGTAGAAGCGGAAATGGGTCGTACGAAAGAGATCTTTATGATGGGAGTACACGTGCCCGTCCTTAATGGCGTAGAAGTAGAAAAGGAACTCACCGCCCTCGTTTAGCCTGCCGCTACTTTCAAGGAAGCGGTAAATTTGTGGCGCTACAACGGAGAGCCGATTACGCTTCCGAAGCGATTTGCCCCACGAGCTGAGTTTATTGAATACCACAACGATATGATATTTAAAGGGTAATTGGACTATCTCCCGACCAAACGAGGATTCGGATTGGCTTGCTGAAATGTGGCAGTGCCCTGTTCTAAGCAACGTATTTGCGATAGAGTCGCGCGGGAACGGTGCTCGGGGCCGTTGCACCAGTAGCAAATTACTTATATCGAGCGATGTGATGCTGCGATTTCGGAAATGCTTGCCTGGTTGCGGCGCCGACTTCGAAAAGCTGGTTTTTATTTCCATTACAGCTGAAACAGGCCGTCAAAATTCATGGAAGATCTTTTCGATAGTAATGGATGAACTGAGGAGGTTTGTCTGGAGGGTGGATCGAGGTTCAAGATTGTTGCGCTCTGAAACGTTTCAGCTGAGGTCGGAGAGCGATCGCATGAGTCGATTTATATTTCGGCAGCGTTGCATCCATAGAAGAGAGAGGGATGCGTATTCGTTTGGCAGCGAGGGCGTGAGTGGGCGGGAACTTCGTGGCGTACAGCAATAAGGCTATACCTAAAAGCCTTTGTGTTGAACGGGTTTTCGCGGGAGCGGAGGGTGCGTGCCGCGAGGGACGGTCCGCGGCACGACCGACCCGGCGCGACATCCGGAGCGGACGCGGATGCGGCGCGGACGGCCTCTGACGGGCGAGCATGCGACAGTGGTTGCCCTGCTGGGCGGCAATAAGCTCGAATCGAGCACGAGCGATTCTTGTCCGGGCGAAGCGTTACAACTGGATTTGTTCTGTTGCCGACTGATCTTGAAGCATGTTGGAAGAAACGGAATTATAATTATTTATTTGTCTGTATCTATCGAAATGGAGACCGAGCGCGTGGAAAACGAGAGGAACATAACGGCAGTTGACCTTTTCGCCGGCTGCGGCGGAATGTCCCTCGGCTTCGAAAAGGCTGGCGTCAATGTTGTGGCTGCCTACGACAATTGGGACGCTGCCATTGATGTCTATCGCGCTAACTTCCAGCATCCTGTTTTCAAAAGGGATCTCTCCGACGTTTCCGTATCCGAGGAAGTTGCCGGCTTCGCTCCGGATATCATCATCGGCGGGCCTCCTTGTCAGGATTTCTCGCAGGCCGGCAAGAGATCCGAGGATGGTGGGCGCGCAATCCTCTCTGTTAGATATGCCGAGATCATCGCGAGGTGCAAGCCTCGCTTCATCGTTATGGAGAACGTCCCACGCGTTCGAACGAGCAAATCCATGGAAGCGATTCGGGCCACCCTCAAAGCGCAGGGTTATGGCTTGAGTGGGCGAGTGATGGATGCAAGCCTGTGCGGGGTCCCCCAAGCTCGCAAGAGATACTTCTTGATCGGATGCCTTGGGGCGCCCGACGGGTTCCTCGACCCATATCTTGAGAAGGGCCTTTCTGACCATCAGATGACAATTCGTGAGTATCTCGGTAACGAGCTTGGAATTGATTACTACTTCAGAATTCCGCGAAGCTACACGAGGCGGGCCATCTTCAGCATCGACGAGCCCTCGGTCACTATTCGTGGTGTGGACAGGCCGATACCGCCGAACTACAAGCTTCACCCCAACGACGCGGCGGACCTCAGTCAAGCCCGGTGCTTGACTCCAAAGGAACGCAGTAGGATCCAGACTTTCCCGGAGTCTTTCAAGTTCTTTGGGAGTAAGACGGATATCAACCAGATGGTGGGCAACGCCGTACCGGTAAACCTTGCCACCTACGTTGCACGAGCGCTACTAGAGTACAGGAGGGATGTGAGCGATGGACTGCGTTGATCTTTTCTCGGGATGCGGCGGTATGTCGCTCGGATTCCAGAATGCGGGCTTCAACATAAAGGCGGCGTTTGATAACTGGCAGGCGGCTGTCGACATCTATTCGGCAAACTTCGACCACCCGGCATTCAAATACGATCTTTACGATGCGGAAGCGGTCCCGAAAATTGAAGAGTATTCGCCGTCGATGATAATCGGTGGCCCCCCTTGCCAGGACTTCTCCATTGCGGGCGCCAGACAGCGCGGCAAAAGGGCCAATCTCACCATCCGATATGCTGAGATAGTTCGGGACGTCAGACCCGAGTGGTTCGTCATGGAGAATGTTTACAATATCGAGCGGATGGACGTCCTGCCCGAGGCGCTGGAAATATTCCGCAATGCTGGATACGGTCTCACGAGGCGCGTCCTCAACGCCAGTCTATGTGGTGTGCCTCAGATTCGCAGGCGCTTTATCCTTGTCGGTCATCTTGGTGATAAAGATGACTTTCTCGGCGAACTCTTGGATTCAAGGCTGAGCGACAAGCAGATGACCGTCAGGGATTACCTTGGCGATTCGCTCGGCACGCAATACTTCTACATGCATCCACGCAACTTCCAGCGTAGGGGCGTCTTCACGATTGACGAGCCAGCGGTAACGGTACGAGGCACCAACCGTCCGATACCGCCAGCATATAAGAGGCATCATGCCGACAAGGCTGATATTTCTGAAGGTGTGAGAGCCTTAACATACAAGGAGCGCAGCTATCTGCAAACCTTCCCCGAAGAGTTTGAGTTTGTCGGGTCCAAGACAGACATTGAGCAGGCGATTGGCAATGCCGTGCCAGTTAAGCTTGCTGAGTACGTTGCTAGATGCATAGCTGACTATGCAGCAGATTAATTGTGGTGGTTGCCATGTCCTTTGTCGATGAATGGAATTTGAGCTATCCCATTCCGAATTCTATATATAGCGAGAATACGCTATCCGTTCGCGGGAGAACAGTTGGACAAGGTGGTGCTGGACAGTACGAACTCAAAGGTTCAGGCTCTCTTGCAAACGGGGATACGCTGACTGCAGTTGACATTATCGGACACGCAATCATCTTGGAAGTAGTCGTACCCTCTACTGGGCAAGTTGTCTCCCTTGGCACGCGTTATCCCGTTGCAAAAAAAGGCGGAAAAGTACGTGTGCAAATACAAGGAGACGGGGCAAAGCGTCCAAATGTCGGCAACTTGTTTGCCGCACTGCTGTTGTTGCCAGTGACGGGCAAAGTAAACGATTCATCGCCGTTGCAAGAGGACAGTTTTGCGGAAAGGACATTCTGGATGGATGCAGCCGAAGTAAAGCCTGTGGGCGTCTCCGAAGATGCATATATCTTGGAGCTAACGAAACTCTTCTTCGCCACTGGAAGCAGATACAAAGACGGGCAGTTTTCGGGTGCGATAGATTACGACTACAAGTCGAGAATTGACGATCTTATTGCCCTTTGCAATCGCGGATGCAAGATGAGGGCTGGTAGCCTGACCACGGCATTCAAGTATTTCGCTGACGTTTACGCAGGGAAACTTGAGTTTGATTACAGCGTGGCTGAGTTCATGCGAAACCTCATAGCGAGCCAATTGATTGCCGAAGAGGGCATCGACTACGAACAAGGCGATGACGTGCTGCCCGCAATGCATCAACTAATCGACCTTGCTGCAAAGAATTCATCGAAAGCATCAAGCAGAGAGAAGAGGACTTTTCAGCTAAACAACCTTCCAGCTGAATTTAAAACCGACTTCTCCAGGCGCTACATCACGTCACTACTGGCAAAGCCCTTTGTCATCCTTGCTGGCAACAGCGGAACAGGCAAGACGCGGATTTCCAAGCGTTTTGCAAAGTACCTTGAGGTCTTGGATGAAGACGGGGAGCCAAACTGGTTGCTCGTCCCGGTCGGTGCCGACTGGACCGACAACACCAAGGTGCTGGGCTTCTTCAACCCGATTGCAGACGGCGGCAAAGGCGCGTACGAAGAGACCGGCATACTGAGACTCATCGAACGGGCCAACGCTAACCCCGAGGTTCCGTATTTCCTCATCCTCGACGAGATGAACCTGAGCCATGTCGAGCGGTATTTCTCAGACTTCCTCAGCCACATGGAGACCATCGGCGAGGATAACCTCATCGTGCTTGATGGGTACGGCGATGGCGGTGCTGGCAGGCTGCCCTATCCGCAGAACCTGTTCGTTGTCGGCACCGTGAACATCGATGAGACCACTTACATGTTTAGCCCCAAGGTGCTCGACAGGGCAAACGTCATAGAGTTCAAGCCGTCGAAGGCCGAAGTCCTCGCAGGGTTCAAAGCCATCGAGGATGCGCCGGACGTTGCCGTCGCAGCTTCCGGCGTCCCCCAGGCTTTTCTGCGTCTCGCCAAGGACATATGGGAGGGAGCCAATTACATCAGCGAAGATGATGCTAACGCCATCTTCGAGAAGTTCGGCAAGCTGTATGAAGAGCTGGAGAAATGCGGCTATGAGTTTGCCTTCCGCACCGTGCGCGAAGTGCGAATGTACGTTAATGCCGCACACGAGCTTGACGGCGAGAACTACGAACTCGAGCGTTCTGTCGATGAGCAGATTGTCCAGAAGGTGCTGCCGAAGCTCCATGGTAACAAGCGTGAGATCGGCAATCTGCTTAAAAGCCTGAAAGACATATGCGATGGCGAGCTGAGCTCCGTTAAGATAAGCCAGATGGCAGCGAAACTCGATAACGTGCAGTATGCGAGCTTCATCTAGCCTATGGACGGCAGCATCGGCGCAATCCGCTTTGCAGCGGATGGAAGAACAATAGCCAGGCTCTACCAGAGCGGTGCGCATGACCGAGTCGATTGGGACGAGGAACAGCAGACCGGGCTAACCGGGCTGACGTGTTTCGGTCTCAAGCCGGAAGCATCCCAGAATGGCGCTGGTTCAACACCAGCCTTCGCCGTCAAGGACGGTCTTGACGGGAGTCCCACGCTTCGAATCAACGAAACCACATGTTATGTGCTCGAATACGAGCGGACCCCTGATGGTGGCCTGCATCCTCGCGCCTCGTTCCAAAACGAAGGCAAGAATATCAGGTGCGACAGAAACGGCAATAGTGTCACCTTCCAGTTCGTGAACTATCTCGGGCGTTCGAGGATTCGATTCGGCGAGGAAGCTGATGCGCCGATGCTACAGTTCGAAGTCGTCCCGCTCAAGATTGGCTATGAAGACGATTACATCGAGCTCACCGAGGAGCTTGCCGCAAGGTGCGCTGCGCTGCTCCTTGACTACTCGGGCTCCACGTCGAACGTTTACAAGCAAGCCGACGAGAATCGCGAGACGCTGCTTGAGCAGTTCGTCTTCCTGCGGCAGTTCTGCTACGAACCGAACCTCCAAGCCCTCTTCGAGGCGATAAAGAGGAACCCTGATAGGACGCTGGATCACGAGGACGAGCTGCGGTCGGTTGGGGCTGGCATGCCGTCCCGGAGGTTTTATACGAACCCCTTCTCGAACAGCCGGATGTGGACGCGCTTGAACTGCGGCGGCGATGCGGGAGGCGTCTACCTCCCCCAGATGGTCAGCGTCACGCGCAAGTACGACCTGCTCGACACGCCCGCCAATCGGTTTGTGAAATTTGCCCTGCATGAGATTGACCGGATCTGCACCTCTCTGATGACTGTCCTGGATGCCGAGAAGGGCGATACTCGGCAGACGGAGTGTTATCGCGAAGCCGCCGCGCTGCACGCCATGCTGGATACGATACTCAGCGACGCCTTCTTCGACGATGTCGGCACCCTGCAGATGATGCCTCAGAACAACCAGGTGTTGCAGAAGCGCGAGGGATACTCGCAGATCTTCTTCGCATATTCCATGCTCGATATGGCGCTGCAGCTCGACTGGAAGGGCAAGGATGACATCTACGAGGGCGAATCGAAGAATGTGGCCCTCCTCTACGAGTACTGGATCTTCTTTGAGCTGTACGACATCGTAAGGGGGATCGAGGGGTGCGAGCCGATAAGCACCGATGACCACCCATTTATCGGGACGAATCCCGACGGTGGGCTGTCAATATCCCTCAAGCAGGGCGTACGCTCCTGCCAGTCATTCCAGATTGCGCAGTGCGGCGCGAAGGTAAACCTCTACTACAACCGCACCTTCTCGCCCCGTGACTTTCATGCCACTCGTTACGAGGGTTCGTACTCGAGACCGTTCAGACCCGACTACACGCTCGCGATATTCCCGGATGCTTATACAAACGAGCGAGCCGCAGTGCAAGATGGAGCTGTTGCATTCGTCCACTTCGACGCCAAGTACCGCATCACCGACTTGAAGGGGCTTGTCGGCAAGGATGTGGGCACCGAGGAGGCAGAGCGCGAGGAACTTAACGAGGAGAAGGCGGCCTCCACCACGAACACCTACAAGCGCGGTGACCTGCTGAAGATGCACACGTACAACGACGCGATACGGCGCACGGTTGGCAGCTACGTGCTTTATCCGGGGTCGGGCGAAACGGGCGAGAAGGGCCAATTCCGGCTCTTCGAGGAGATTTTGCCGGGTGTCGGCGCTTTCGCCATGAAGCCGAGCATCAGCAGGACGGCAGAGAATGCGTTGCGCGATTTCATAGAGAAGGTCATCGGCGAGAACACGGCAAGCAATACGCGGCTGAACCGGCTGAGCTACTTCACCGAAATGGTTGTGGCTGAGCCTCCAAGCGCGGGCAAGACGGATAGCGACTCCTACGGGCATGGTGGCGAATCGTTCGTGATTGGCTACATTCGAGGGGACTCTCCCGATGACTACTATCACTTTCTCGAAAGCAGCGGCAGGCTCCGCAAGGGCGGGCGCTTTCTCTTCTACTTCTATGCCATTAAGGACGGGCATGTCTACTCGCACCATAAGGATCTCTTCCGCACGTCGTGGTTCCGCTTCTATCGGAACGCCATAAGCCAGACGAACACCTACGAGATCGAGCCTGTGGCGTGTCGCATAACCTCGAATGAGCTGGTTTCGAGGGACGAGCTGGCCGACCGCCTGGCCGACCTTGGCTACGTGCGGGATCGTGGGAATCAGGGTGCCGACTTCTACTATGTCCTGTCCGTGCGGGTGGAAGATGACGCGGCAGGACCCTTAAGCCTGGGGCGCAGGGCGGTGGATGAACAGAACGGCAACGATGCGTTCAGCCCCCACTCGCCAAAGATTGTTGGGTGATCATCTGGTCATTTTCAGAGTAGCGGTAACACCTACGGGCGCGCGAGGGGCAACGCATGAGGCCAATCGTCTACAACGGGGTTGACCTGTCGGGCGTGTGCTCTGCCGAGGTCATCGAGAAAGTTGCCCTGCCCGTGGAGGCGGAGACCCTGGCGGTGCCGAGGCGTGCCGGCGCACTGCTGGTGGCGGGGCGGCTGTCCCCCAGGCTAGTGCGGGCGCGGCTGTTCATGGACACCCGCCCGCGCCTTCAGGACGATGTTCGGCGACAGGGACGACGCAGCGGCGCTGCCACGTCGCGCAGGTAGCGGAGGAGGGTTGCTCCCAATGGCCCGCGGCGTCCGCGCCCCGGTGCCACCCCGTGACCGGCGGCTTCGCTCGAAGCCGCTACATCAGGCTCGTTCCCGCTTTTCCGGGTCATATCCCTTCGTATACACGGTAAAGCTAAGGCTATCTATCGTGCCGGTGCTGTAGACGCATGCGTCGGGCGCGCTCCGTGTGCCTTGGGCGGTCGGGTCGGTCGAGACACAATCGTCCCTATCTATTCCAAGCAATGGAATGGGCTTTGCCACCTGGTCGGCGCTATTAATTTGCGCAATGATCTCCAACAACTCGTATAACTTGATAAGCCATGAGCTGTATGGGTGCTCGCCGGGTCCCTTGTGCTTCAGCGTGCACTTTGATTGCGGGCTTTCGGCGAGCTGGCTCAAGCGTTCAAAAAGCGCCGGGTACTCGGCTTCGGGAAACTCGACTTGTACATACTGTATGCCATTGAGGATGAATCCGTACCACAGTACGGGGTATGGAAAACCGTTCCTATCTGGTCGCCTGATTTTTGTCCTGCAATTGGGCTGGTTGACGATAGACAGCCATGCCGCATAGAGCTCGTCGGAAATTAGGTCGCTCGCTTGGTATGTTGGGCCAAGACCATCGAGAACAAAATTGCCAAGGCTGTCAAAATAGTGGGCACAATCCGTTAAACCCTTTTCGTATGCCGTGTCGGCTTTTCTCCGTATATTGAGTGCGACGTCGCGGGGTGATTTGCGACCAAGATGTTTTTTGGCGTTGTGCCGCGGGTTGCAATAGAGCTTGGTCGCCGCGTTATATCGATCGCAGTACTTGCTGTTAGGGCCGGTCGGAAAAAAGAGCGAACCACAGGTTTGGCATGTTATCGGCATAATGCCGCACAGCAGCAGCTCGTGGAGGATGCGGGCATAAAGGCTTGCAAAGGAACATTCCTCTTCGGTGAAGTAAAGCTCTCCTGCCTTTGCAATAACAGCTTGAAGCCTTACGAGCCTATTGAGGTTTTCCTGGTCGTTAAGCTCTGCATACGTATGGAAGTCTCCATTTGCGTAGATTTGGTTCTCGCGCATAGCCTCGAGATAGTTCTTGCGAAACGCCTGCATAAAGGGGGCGCTATTCATGCGTTTTATATCGCTCAAATGTTCTTCGAGCTTTTGAGCCGTTTCGTTTCCGGGCAAGTGCTTTTTGGCTGCGTATGCAAAAGCGTCGCCAAAGCGGATGATTGCCGGCAGCTGATTATCGAATAATCGAAATTGTCGCGGGTCGCTTGTTTTGATGGCGGCTGGGAAAACTCTTCGTTTTGCGCGAGCAGGCTAGGTGCCTCGGTGTTTTTAAGCAGCGGGGCAAGCTCCAGACATTCCTGATAAAAAACAATGAGAAGCGCTCGAAAGAGATCGGTATTGGTGCAAACGCAAGCTGTTTCTATCTGCGAGTTGACCTTTGGATAGTTGTCTCTTGGATTGTCGCGTTTATACGGCACCGGTTCTGTTAGCCCGGTCTTGCCGTTGGTAGTTGTAATGTCCATGTCGTTCGACACGAGCTTGAGATAGGAGCTGAAGAGGGACGCCATTTCTTGCTTATTGAGTTGGGCCGATGTCGTGATCACCGCGCGGTACAGGCGGTTGATTTCGTTGCACTCAATAGCGTTGTTGTTCATCCAGCAGCTGTAATAGCGATAGTCGGGAATCGCTGTGATGTTCATGACACACTGCCTGCAGACATTTTCAAGGAGATACCTGGCCATGCCAGATATCTCTCCGTGTGCATGGCGCGTAATGGCTTTATCGAATATCGGAGCAAAGAAATCGAGGTCGCGTTCCTTTTGTTTTTGAAGGTTGACTTCGATTTCGGCTTCGTTCAATTCTGCTTGCGCGGACTCTTGGTCGGAATCGTCTGGATCGAGCCAGTCGTCATGGTCTGGTTCGGCTGCGTAGTCCATCGAAGCGTGTTGCGCATCGTGGGGAGCAGGGGGCTGACGAATGGCGTTCTGCAAATCGATGTAAAAGCGCAATTTTGCTCGCTCACGAAAGTGGCCCCCAATCTCGTTGAAAAGCGAGCTTAAGTCGACGCGTAATAGGTCGTTGGCTACGGAGACGAGATTCCATGCGCTTGCATTGCCGGTTGCGTTTCCGTCATCGGCGCAATCAATCTCTGGCGTTCTGTTAAGAAGAAGCATGCGGGGATTGACGGGAGAGCGAAGAAAGCCAGCCTCGAAACCCCAGCTAAACGGCTCTTTTTCGGAATCAAGCATTAATGCTCCAAACAGCCAAAATTTAAAACCCGATAAAAGTCATATTACGCGGCTGTTTGCGGCTGTTCAATGGAATCAAGCGAAAAGGCTTAAAACCAGGGAGGCCGTTATGTCCGATTGCATCAAGCTCAACAAAGGAAACATCGATGTATGCGAGCGCGAGGTTATCGTTCTTCGCGAGATCATCGCTGCCGCCATGGGTCGTTTGCACCAGATGCGCAAGCAGTGCGAGCGCGGCTATGTGTCTTCGGAGGATTTCGAGAATGCGTTGGATGCGTACGGAGTAATCAGTGAGCGAGTCGATGAGCTTGACCAGCTTGGTTTCGAGTTCAGATGGTCGTCAGTCCCCGATGCCGGAATCGATGAGAACGACGGGCTCGAATGGATCGAGGACGACAACCCTCCGCGTGAGCGCGGTTTTGATATTGCTTGTTAATGTGACCGAACGGTTGATTGGAGACAAAATGTATCCGTACTACGAATGTGACAACTATCCCATGAGCATTACAGATGATGACGGCCCGTTTCTGATCATGGAGGCGAGGCTGTCTGGCGACGACGAGCTCAATGATGATTTTAGGAAAGGCGCCAGTTATAGATGCTCGTGTGCGACTGTTTCTGCGGCGATTGATCTTTGCAGGTCGATGACGGACGGCGATGCCGATCCTTGGTATGAAAGTTGGGAGAAGGCGGTTGAGCGTTATCCGCTCGAGAAATGCGAGGATGCGACAACGCTGTATTGGATCGAGCCGACCGATCCGCACAAGGCGCTGTGCGCCCTCCAACCCCATTGCGATCTTGAGCCATACGTGGCTGAGGCAATTGGCGCAGTTGACACGTATCTACTGGAGTGCGCGGACTATCCCTTTACGGTCGATCATTTAGATCTAAAGGACGTTGACGTCCTGCTCAGCGCTGCTTGGGGATTGGCTCGAGTCCTCGAAGAAACTTGGGGCACTTGCGACCCTGATGATGTTTTGGAAAAGATCGAGGATGCTACGTACAGTGCGTATATAACGGTTAAGGACCTGATCGCGGGCGAAGAGGCGGCCAAAGCCAGCGCAAAGTCCGATGACAATCTTTAGCCACCGCACTGAACGGCGCGACCGATCGGAAGGCTGCCGGGAAAAGCTTTAGCAAGCGCCCCGACCAGGTTCAGGAGTCTGCCGCCGATGCATCCCTGATGCGTGTCGCCCTTGCAGTGATCGATGCCAAAGAGCGCGAGGCGTTGGAGTGCGATCTTAAGAAACTGCTCGCTTCGTGCGAGTAGTCGCTGACTGCTCCTCTTTCCTTTCTTTCTTCTCTCAAGCGGCATGGACGCCGCCGCCTTGACCGCCCAGCGCGAGTTTTGTCCGCACGGGATGGTATCAAACACGTGTAACAACTAAATCGGAGGTTTGACCATGGCTATGTGGGATCTCAACTGCCAATCGAATCCGTCGTCTGCGGACGACAAGGAGCTCGCTCCCTATCTTGCACGTCAAAAGGCGATGCGCGAGTTTTTTGAGCGTGCGCTGTTTGCCCCCAAGGATCAGGGCAACAATGGCCTGTACTTTTTGGGCGCCACGACGGGCTCGGGTAAAAACTATACGGCCGAGCAGGTCACAGCCGACCTCATCGCCGGTGGCTGGGACGATTCGGGCTGTTTTAACAAGTGCCCGGGCCGTCGTTACCTGGTGTTTGTGGTGCCGGGTAAGGACAACCGCGACAACTACGTTGCGAGCGTGCGCAAATTGCTGGTTGAACAGGGCATGGATGGCGATGCCGCGCAGCGCATGGTGTTCGATCTTCCGCGTGCGGGCGATAACATCCTGCATTGGATTGAGACTACGCGCGGTAAGGGCGCCGTGGGCGTGCGCGACATTCCGTGTCCCATCGAGGCGGACGACGAGAGCTCTCATCGCATCATTAAGCGAGCGTGGGGCAACGCGATGGAGATCGCCGATGACCTTTTGGGCATCCTTGACACTCGAAATCGTCTGGGAGGTGTTGCAGACCGTTTGACCCCCGCCCTTCGCGACAAGCTATCGTCGGCGGATGCGAGCTTGCGTTGGGCTGTGAGCCACGAGCTCAAAAACATCACGCGCGGCATGGAGGTGATCCCCCAGATTTGGCCGTCTGCCCTGCTCAATGACGAGAGCATACCGCATGTGATTGCCCTGACGCCGCAAAAGCTCATCAATAGGATCGATACAGTGACCGGTGCAGGCGTTGTGCTCTTTAACGCAATGGCTGCCGAGAAGGGCCTGTTTATCTTTGATGAAATCGACCACATGAAGGCCGACATACTGTCGACGCTGACAGACGATCCCGTGACGTTTCAACCGGACGAAGTATTGCGTATCCTCGATCGTCATTTTAACGGCGGTGTGGTGGACCCCTTGCTACTGGGGAATCGAGATCAATGGATGGCGGTCTATACGCACGCTTCCACGTCGGGCGATCACAAAGGGTCAAACGCCGAGAGGAACAGGGTTTCGCGGGCGAGCGTAGAGGAAGATGCCGAAGAAATCGCCAAGGATGCCAAGAAAATTCAAAAGGCACTCGCCTCTTGTATTAAGGACATGAAACTGCGTCCGCCTTTTGCGCTGTCTGACGAGGCGAAAGAAGAGCAGCTCTCCGGTCGACATCTGTTTGGCAGCGACGATATTTCGGTGGGCGACAACTCGGCGAATCCGTTGCGCTTCAAACTCAATGAGGGCGGTGCTCGCAATATGATTATCACTCGTGGAGGGAGTGGGCAGCAAACCGTCAGCAAGGCGGTGCGTCGTGCACGCGGTCTGGTCAGGATGGTGGTGGGTCATCTCGCCCGTTGCGCCACGCTTATGGACAAGCTGTACTACGGCAGCATTTCGTACAAGGACGACCTTTCGCGCAAGAACATCATCGATGCCCTGGGCATTAGGAACAACCAGACCAGCGAGAAGTATTTTTGGGATTCGTTGATGCTGGCGCTGTTCTTTAAAGATCGCAAGAATGACGAGATCGATGCCGCCGACGACTCGATGTATGCGCGTGGTGTCGATTATCTAGTGATGGAAACCACCATCGAGCACATGTTTACCACGTACCTAACCAGCCACGGCATTGAGCGCATGCCCGAGGCCTACCTTGCCTCCATTGCCGCCAAAGCGCCTTGCGTGTGCATGAGCGCAACATGGAGTGCGCCGACCGTCAAAAACTTCAACCTCGATTACCTTGACGAGGTTCATGGCGTGGTTCGCAAGGACGCTTGGATTGGCGAGCTCAACCAGGAAATCGTGCGACAGACTAAGCTGTTTAACAAACAGGCTGCGAAGGAGTACGACGTCGATATTGCCTGGGTGGATGAGTCCAAGGAAATTGCCGGCATGGTCGCGCTGGCAGGCGGCGCCTTTGGTGGAGCCATCGTATCGCCCGACGAGACGTACGAGCGCGTGATGGAGTTCTTTGACCAGGTCGGCGTGAGCGAAGGGCTTGCGGTGCGTCTGCGTTTAAAGATTGCCGACAGGGTGGGCACAAGCGACGTTAAGAGCATCGAGTTTGAACTGAAGCGCCTAAGCAAAACGCTCGTCGCCGCGAGCACTTGGGCGCTTGGCGTGGCGCGCAACGAGCATCAGGCAGGAGCCATCTTTACAACGCGCCACATGGGAAACCATGGCGAATTCAATAGTCTGGCGCTGGATCTTGCGCGCGAGATTGTCGCGGAGCTGGTGATTAGAAACATCAAGTGCCCCGAGATGCCGTACGAGAAATCGCTTGAGGCCGCCAAGGACATGGTGCCGTGCTTTAACGTTGCGGAATGGGATGCAGGTTGGCGTGGCGCTCAAAAACGTCTCGAGCTGGGCCAGCCGACCCTGATGTTTATCAATCTTTCGGCCGGTGGCTTTTCCAAGAATCTCAAATACAAGGTGCCGGAGAATCTGTGCGACATGGTTCATCAGGTCGATTGCGGCTTTGAAAATGCCGACCGTCGCCCCAAGATGGATCTTGATTTCTTATATATCGAGTCGCCCACAAGTCGTTTGACCTGGGGAGTGGAGATCAACTCAAATAAGTTTGTCCAGCAGGCGCTACTTGGCGTGGTGGAGCAGGAGGAACTGGTAGCGCGCGGCGAGGTTCCGTTTACTCAAAAGCGCCGGAACGTACGGATGCTTCTATCTGGCGTTAATAAGAGCCTGCCGGTGCGCGACACCCTCTCTTATCAGGTCGAAGGCGCTCGCATTGTGGCACAGGCTGTGGGTCGCCTGATGCGCACGAGTGTAAAGATGCCTTGCGTGCAGGTGCTGCTCGACCGCGAGATTGCGAACGATTGCAACTTTTCGTTCTTGCATGATTTGCCGATGGGCTACGAGCTTGAGCAGGTGGTTGGTGCCTGCGCCGCTGCCAACAACCATATGACGGACAACAAGGAACACGCTGCCGTTAAGCAGCAGAACCTTGCCGCCTTTAGGAACAACCTTGCCAAGCAAAAGCACGAAAAGCTGGCGTGGAAAGTTACCTCGCTAAACGCCGGGGACGAAGATCTCACTGCTTTTGATGGCGAGCGCGACTTTTACCTGCATCATTTTTGCCTGCCGTGGGAAGATCTCGCGCAATACCCAGAGCGCCGGAGTACCGCGCTGCGCATGTCGCATGCTGCAAATGGCTATGCCTATGCAGAAGGCGGGGCATGCAAGGTGCCGCACTTTGAATTCCCTAGCTACGATGGTGAGCCCGTCGAGCAGATTGCTGCTCGTCTGGAGGATCGTTGCCACTGCAAGGAGGGCTTAAAGGGCGCGACGGTTCGCCAGGTGAGCCAGGCGGCGGCGCGCGTACCCGAGCTGCTGTCAATTCGCGAAGTGCGTGAGCGTTGGTCGAGCGACGGGGTGCCCACAACGCTGCAGCCGGCGGCGACGGCGCACATGACGCCCTATATGTTCCAGGCGGTCTACCTGGGTGAGCTGGGAGAATCTGCCGGAAGGGCAATCTTTGAGGCATATTACGACGGCCGCTATTCGCTTACGCGTGGCGATGCGGCACACGCCGAGACAGGTGGCGACTTTGAGGTGCTCGATGCTGCTGGCAACACGACCGGGGTATGGATCGATTTTAAGCACTATCGCATCGGTGCCTATATCGCTTATGTTCGCGACGGTCGCGAGGCGTCGGATGCCGAGCGCTTTAGGGCGAAGGCTCAAAAGGTTGGGGCGAAACGCCTGCTAATCGTCAACGTTTTGGCTGATGAGGCAGCGCTTGAGTGCGTGCCCAAGGCACTCGATGCTGAGGGGACTGTGTTCTCCGTTCCTTATATGGCCGCCGACGGTGCAATCAATTTGGAGATGATGGAGGCGATCGGCCGTGCAATCGAAGCATAACCAGCCGTGCGGTTTGGGAGACATCGCCGTATCAGAGCTCGTGTTGCAGCTCGATGCCGCTGCTGCCGAGGAGCGCTACTCGGTCTTTTGGTGCAACGTCGGCGATGCGGGCAAGCATGCCGTGGCGAACTTTATGGCCGATGTGTGCCAGACGGGCAAGGTCGTCGCGCTCACGCAGCTTGCAGACAACCGCGTCTTTCTGATGGTCAAAGCGGGCGTGCAGACGGGCGACCTTAATGCCTCGCTTTATCAGGAGCAGATAGTTCCGATTAAAACTAATTGGAACGAGTTGGACGATTACGTTGCGCTCCGCTTGCTGTTCAACTCCTGCTCTCAGTTTGAGGGGATTGAGGACGAAGTTCCCAATGACACCGGGCACCTGTATGTCATTAGCGCCAAGGGTGCCCGCCGCGATGCTGTCGAAAGCGACGGAAGGGGACCTGCCAAGATCGAAACGGTTGAAATCGTTATCGATGAGGATTGCACCTTTGATCTTAAGATTCGGACGTTTACCAAGCGCCGTGTGCTTATTGGCAGGGCACAAGGTGACGAGAAAGAGCTCGAAAAGATTAAGAGCCAAGTGGGCTACAGGCTATCGCCCGTGGCGACGATGGTGCTTGCCCACGAACAAAAAGACGAGTACATCCTGCGCCGAGCCAAGGGCGACAAGCCGTCCAAGCGCCGTGATCTGACGTTCTCGGCCCAGGCGGACAAGGTCGCCTATACCAAGAAGGGCATTTTGTATCGAGAGCTGCAGATTCTCGAACGCCGTTACAGCGACTTCGCCCGGGTGACGCTCATGGAATACCCGCGTAAGAGTTTCTACGAGGTGCTCAAGGGCGATGAGTACGCGCGCGTGGTTGCGGAGCGCATGGCGGGGCGGCGAATCGTGGTGTCGTTTGCGCGTAATGGGCTTGCCGAAGTGGCGCGCCGGCTGGCCGATCGACTTAACGATTCCTCGTGGGGCGTTCGCGCATCGTATGGCGGAAGGACAGTTGATTCGCGGGCGCTGAACCTTGTCGTTGTGCCCAATGAAGCTGCCGAGGACGATGGCTATGCCTTGCATGCCGGCGTGGTGGAACAGCACGTGACGCCGGATGTGTGCGAGCCACTGTTTAAGGCGGCGCCAAAGCAAAAGGATCGCAACGCGCAAGAGACGATCCTGGGCGCCATGCTCAAAGAACTGCTGGTAAAGCAGGATGTTGTCGACGAGCAGGTGACGGCGTTTGACCTTGACGCTTTGGATATTGAGTCGGTAACGGTGTGTGGCTTAGTCGATGTACCGCATAAAGCAAAGGACAAGATTGAGCTGGATTCGCGTATTGCTACGTTGGCGATTGGCGCGGATGGGGGCATGCGCTATGCCTCACATTCGGCAGAGGATGGTCCCGAGGACGAGATGGAGCTCGATCTGCTGACCGCGGATGGCAAGCTCGATAAGGGTGCCTATGTCTTTGACGTGCATGCGGACGGGCGGTCTATGCTTGCACGCGTGCGGGATACAGGTCTGACGACGTTTTCCAACAACTTTATGGCCCTGGTGGGCGAGCATCAGCTCACAGGCAAAGCAGGGCGTAAGAAGAAGTTTTTCGAGAGCTACAACTCGCCTTATTACGGCATTGGAACGTTCGAGCGTGCGGGCAAGCCTTGCTATTTTGTGGGCGTCAACAACGGCACCCAGGAGGATATGGCGACTGCGGTTCACGTGCGTTCGATTGAGGTTCTCGACGGCGATGATTTGTCTGAGTTGTTAGTTCAGCTGGCCAACATAGGCCTTTCGCGCTATAAGGCTCCGTCCGTGTGGCCGATTCCAGTTAAGTATCTCAACGAGTGCGCTGCGCGTGAGGGCGCGGTGGAGGATGGCAGTGGCGACAAGTGATGGTGTTGCGCAATTATCGCTCCTAGAACTTTTTGAAATTAGGCTTGCATTGTAAAAGCGGAGAACATATACTGCAGCCATAGCACATCAGATGGGGTCTCAAATAGAGACCAAGCAAACGAGTTTTCAGTTTATGTTGAGAGGTACTTGAGCGTGACCAGCAGAATTTTCCCCCTTTACAACAACAATACCGACCACATCGATCTCAATACCATCTGCGGTTACAGTATTGGTTCTAAGGCCGAGAACTACATGTTCGCTCAAGATGATCTAGAGCTTAGCTCCGAAGATTATGAGTACCTGAATGATATTGAGCGCGAGCGGGAGTATGAGCTCGGCATCCGCTGATGGATGCGGGCTCGTCTCTAACTCCTCCGATTTAATTACCCCGTTATCACCTCTTTTTAGCGGGGCACGTTAGATCGACTATGTGTATCAAACATCAGCTCATCGTGGGAAGGAATCGGCAATGAGCAAGAACGTGAATAAGAAGATCAACGGCGGCGCTGCGGGTAAGGCGAAGGCCGCCGGGCGCATGGCGACGGTTGCCGCGGCGACGATCGCCATGACGGGCGGGTCGCTGCTGTCTCCGCTGACCGCGGTGGCGCAGGGTGCGAACAGTGCCGACGCTACTGGGAAGCCGGCTGCGGTGCTTTCCCCGTTGACGAGCGCGGCCGCTGCTAGTGCTGGCGCGGGCACGGTGTCAGCGGTGCAGAAGGTCGCCAACCTGCAGGCTGCGGTCGATGCGGCTCGCGCTAAGGCCGCTGCTGCCAAGGCCGATTTGGATGCGGCCGCCGCTCCTTACGACGCCGCCGCTGCCAACCAGCAGCAGGCTCAGTGCGCCTACGATGCGGCCCGTGGCACAAGCGACGCTGCCGCTTCTGCAGCTTCGGCCGAGCTGGAGCAGCAGATGGGTGCCGCGCAGGACAAGGCCGGTGCGGACGTGAAGGCGCTCGAGGACGCTCAAGCTGCACTCGATGCCGCAAAGAGGGATCTGACGGACAAGGGTGAAGCCCTGACCGCTGCCCAGAAGACCGCCGACGATGCCCAGGCTGCGCTCAAGTCCGCGCAGGCCGCTGCTGCCGATGCTACACCCGAGGCTGTTGCCGCAGCTCAGGCCGCTGCCGAGCAGGCCGCGAGCGAGCTGGAACAGGCAAAGCAGCAAGCTGCCGACGCGCAGGTCAGGCTTTCGAATGCCCAGGCTGGCGTTGATGCCGCCGCGGCCAAACAGCAGGACGCGCAGAGCAAGCTTTCGGCAGCTCAGCAGGCAAAGGACGCGGCAGATGCGGACGTAAATACTGCGCAGGCGAGCTACGACGCTGCCAAGGCCGACCTCGACCGTGCCGAGCAGGGTGCTGCGGGCCCGGAGTACGAGGCCGCCAAGGCCAAGGTGGACGCCGCCGCTGCCGCGCTGGGCGCCGCCAAGTCGGTCCAGGCGCAGCGCGAGGGCGAACTCGCTGCTGCCTCGCAGGAAGTGACCACTGCCGAAGGTGAGGTGCAGGCTGCTCAGCAGGCGCTCGCCGTCCAGCAGCAGACTGCGGCTGACGCGCAGTCCAAGTTGGACGCTGCCACGGCTGCTGCGACCGCGGCAGACGCCGCCGTCGATCAGGCCAAGGCCGAGCATGCCAATGCGCTCGCGGCGCTGGCCGACGCTCAGGCCAAGCTCTCGGCTGCCAAGGACGAGAAGGTTGCCGCCGACCAGGCGCTCGACCAGGCGAAGGCTCAAAAGCAGCAGGCCGACCAGGCTGTGGCTCAGGCGCAGGCCAAGTTCGACGCTGCCCAGGCTACGGCGAACGCCTCGGCGGAAAACTACCGCCAGGGCGCCATCGCGTTCTTTAAGAGCGTGGGTGCCGACGATGCGGCGGACCTGATTCTCAACTGCAAATATGCCAGCCTTACCAAGGTGGGCGAGGAGGTTGACGCGACGAGTCTGACCAACATGAAGCAAGCGATTGTGTGGCTCAAGGCGTGCAACGAGTACCGCAAGAGCGTCGGCTTGAGCGAGCTCAAGGTGACGTATGCCATGATGGCGACTGCGATTGCTGATGCGAATTTCTCCGATACTAAGACTGCGCACGCCGTGCAGTTCAACGTGGGCGAAAACGTGGCGTGGAACTACGGAAGCGACCCGTTTGAGCAGTGGGTCGATCAGGAGAAGGACGTCTTTGACCGCGCTGCGGCCACGCTGGGAGCGACGGGCCTTACGGGAAAGGCTGCTTTTGATTTCTACGAGCAGCATGGCGACGAAATCGATCGCTACGTGGCTGCGCATGGCGGATTTGTGCACACGGTTGGCCACTACATGAACGTGATTAATCCCGACTACACCGTGACGGGCATGGGCGTTTGCACACGCGGAACGATGAACCGTTGGCTTACGCAGGCGCAGACATTCATCACGTCGGGTCAATGGTACGAGCCGTACAACGCCAATCCGATGACGGTTGCCGAATACGAGGCTGCACTGAACACATGGTGCGACTCCCTGGCAAATCCTGGGCAGGGTGTGGATGCGGCTCGCAAGGAGCTTGTCGCGGCACAGGGCGTTGCCGCCGATGCCGGCAACAAGGCGAACGCGGCATTGCAGACTGTTGCCGCAAGGCAGGCTCAAGTCGATGCTGCTGCCGCCGGTGTTGACGCTGCTACCGCTGGGGTCTCGGATACCCAGGCTACCGTGGGGGAAAAGCAGGCCGCGGCTGAGGCCGCTGCGCGTGCCGTGGCTGATGCCCGCGCCGACGTGGATGCTGCCAACGCTGCGGTTACCGCGGCGCAGAGTGTCGTGGCTGCCAAATCTGATGAACTCGATGTCGCCAAGGGCAAGGCAGCCGCTGCCCAGCGTGCGCTGGATGCCGCTCGCGCCGGCGTTGGCGACAAGGAAGGCGCGCTTGCCGCCGCTCAGGACGAGCTGGCCGCGTACTCGGCCGATGTTGCCGCTGCTCAGCGCGCGTTTGATGCGGCTTCGGCGGCGCTCGAGGGAGCGCGTGCTTTCCAAGTTGACGCGCAGGCTGCGCTGGACGCCGCCCAGGGCGTGGCCGATCAGGCGGATTCCGACGTTGCTGCCGCTCAGGACGAGCTTGCTGTCGCTCAGGCCGCCGCGACCGACGCCGGTGCAGCTGTGACCGCGGCGCAGGCCACGTCCGTTGCGGCTGCTGCTCGTGCGGCTCAGCTGCGCGATGCCGCCGCGGCGCTTGCTCAGGCGACGGAGGACAAGGCCGCTGCCGATGTTGCTGTTGAGGCCGCGGCTTCGGCGAAGACCGATGCCGAGTCTTGCGTGACTGCGGCGGACGACGCCGTAACAGATGCGACCGCTGATCGCGATGCTTCTGCCGCCGCGGTTGCCCGCCTGCGCAGGATCAACCTTGCCGACGCCATCGCTAGCGGCCGTGCCAACGATGCGGATGAGGCACTCAACGCTAAGATTGCCGCGGCTCACGATGCCGCCGAGCGCGCTGCAGCCGCCAAGATTGAGCTCGACGCTGCCGTTGCTGCGACGGATGCTGTGGCACCTGCCTACTTGGAGGCGCTTGCCAACTACACCGCCGCCAAGGCCGAGCTCGACCAGGCTATTGCCGAGCTCAACGCCGAGATCGCTCGCCAAGAGGCCGCCGAGCGCGGGAATGGCGAGCAGACTCAGCCTGCGACGCAGGTGACGTACCAGGCCAAGCACATGACCTCGGCGTCAGGGGTCACCACGCCGCAGACGACGATGCCCGCCACGGGCGATGCGTCCGACCTGCTGGGCGAGACCTTCGTAATCGGCGGCACGGTCCTGGTTGCCGCCGGCGTCTTCCTCTCCGACAAGCGCCGCCAACTGATCCGTTAGGGACGGAGGAAAACGGATCATTTTCGGCGCGCGCCGCAAGGGCATGGGTCCTGCGGCGCGCGCCGCTTTTATCTCAAGCTTAATTAAGGAGGGGCATATGCAAATTAGAGGAGAAGCTGCGATTGCCTGTGGGTTCATGGCGGGCTTGGCAACGGGACTGCTGTTCGATGGATGTTTCGACAGCTACATCAATCGATTCTGCGATTCTGATTTTCCGAGAGGCTGGCCTCGGAAAACGGCACCGGCTCGTCAAAAGGCGGATGCGCCCATCAAGTCCCGCAGCGTGGCTGCTTCAAAAACCAAGGTGATCGTCACCAAGAACGGCAAGATTTATCACCGTTCTGGGGGATGCAAAAACCTTCCTCAAAATGCCATTAGAACAAGCGTGCCACTGGCGACCGCACTCAAACGAGGAAAGACCCCCTGTTCAGTATGTTGCCCGCCAGTGGCTTAGACGATTCTTCGGGGGTGTTCTGCAAGGATATGGGTCCCTGCGGATACATGGGTTTAAAAACGTGTCCGCACGGCATGGGACACTTACCCTGCTGCCCTGCTCTGTCGCGGTGGCATGCATCTGAACAACGATCCTCTAAGGAGTTCGATATCGATGAGTGACAACACCAAGCATCTCGCAAAGAAGTGCGTTAAGGACGCGGGGCCGTGCCTTGCGCTGTGCGTAGCCGGCGCAGCGGTCGCGCTGCTGGCCGTTCTGGGGCCGTTCGACGTGCTCCGAAGTGCCAGCTCTCTGCACGTTTGCATGGCCCTTGCCGGTGCCATGATGACCGGTGGCGTGCTCGATCTGGTTTTTTGGGTGCTCGATCCGTTTGGATGGAAGAACGAAGAGTAAGTCCTAAGGAATGGATACCCCGCAGCAACAGGAGGTCCCCGTGATCTGGTTTACCAGCGATACCCACTTTGGACACGAGAACATGCTACGGCTTAGCGATAGGCCTTGGTCGACTGTTGCGCAGATGAACGACGTCATGGTCGCTAACATTAACAGCAAGGTCGCTGCGGATGACGAGCTCTACATCTTGGGCGACTTTAGCTTTAAGATGACGGTCCAAGATGCCTACGAGCTGCGCAAAGGCATTGCATGTAAGCGCGTCCATCTACTGCCCGGCAACCACGACAAAGACTGGACGCAGTCTGCGGTAGCGGATGCTTTTATCGTCGAGCCGCCCATTTGCGTGCTCAAGATCGATCGGCAGAAAATCGTGCTGAGCCACTATCCCATGGCCGACTGGCAGGGCATGTCGCACGGCGGCTGGCATTTGCACGGGCATATCCACAGTTGCGGCGGCGCGTACAACAAGTTCAACCTCAGACAGGGGCTGATGCGCTATGACGTGGGCGTGGACGCAAACAGCTACGCCCCGGTAAGTCTGGATGAGCTCAAGTTATGGTTTGCGCAGGTAAACGAGCCGGTATGTTGCGTTAAATGGCCGTGGTGGGTCAACGCCACGGGCGACGAGCAGGTCGAGCGCGACCTCGAAGCCTATAAGAGGGAAGTGGTGATCCGATGACGGTCTATGTGACGGGCGATATTCACGGCGGCCTCGACATGCAAAAGCTGAGCGATTGGGACCTTGGGGATAGCCTGACGAGCGACGACTATCTGATTGTCGCGGGCGACTTTGGCTTTCCGTGGGATTTCTCTGCCGAGGAATGCGCCGACATCGCCTGGCTGGAATCGCGTCCCTATACCGTGCTGTTCGTCGACGGCAATCACGAGCGTTTCGATCACTGGGCGGAGCGCCCCATGGAGTTGTGGCACGGTGGGCTGACGCAGCGCCTGTCGGATACCTCTCCCATACGGCGCCTGACGCGCGGTGAGGTTTTTGAACTCGACGGCTCAACGATTTTTAGCATGGGCGGCGCCACGAGCGTGGATAAGGAATACCGCATTCCCTATTCCAGCTGGTGGCCACAGGAGCTGCCGGACGAGCGCAACTTTGAGGAGGCACGGGCAAAGCTCGACAGCGTGGGTTGGAAGGTCGACTACGTGATCACCCACACCTGCTCTACGCTCATGCTTTCGCCCACGCTCTATCCGGGGCCTGGCTGGAATTACCCCGCCGTTGATCGGCTTACGGCATTTTTCGATGAGCTGGAAGACTGCTTGGATTACAAGCGCTGGTACTACGGGCATTTTCATCGGGATGCCAACCCGGCCGAGCGCCACACCGTGCTCTACGACTGCATCGTTCGCCTGGGCGACGAACTCCAGCCCTGGGATGTTGCGTAGGGGCGGGGTGGCTGGCTACTCGGCCGTTACAGTGATGTTCTCGCGGTGCGTGCGGATGACATTCCAGCTAAAGTGTTCGACCAGCTGCTCGGCAGAGCGCGGCGTGGTGTCCGGCGCGATGCCTGTTTGCCCGGCGAACCAGCCCAGCAGCGCCTCGGGTGTGCCAAAGCGGGTGCGGAGCTCGCCCAGGTCCAGGTCGCGGTCGCGCTTGGAAAGGCGGCGGCCGTCCGGTGACATGAGCAGCGGAATGTGCGCGTAGTGCGGCGTGGGCAGTCCCAGCAGATGCTGCAGGTAGATTTGGCGCGGCGTGGAGCCAAGCAGGTCGCATCCGCGTACGATCTCGGTAACACCCATGGCGGCGTCATCGACCACCACGGCCAGTTGATAGGCAAACACGCCGTCGCTGCGGCGCACCAAAAAGTCGCCGCACTCGGTGGCGAGTGCCTCGCATTGGGCCCCGTACGTGCGGTCCACGAATTCGACCACATCGTCTGCGAGGTCGTCGACGGCGGGCACGCGCAGGCGCGTGGCCGGAGCGCGCAGGGCACTGCGGCGGGCGACCTCTTCGGCCGAAAGGCCTCGGCAGGCACCGCGGTAGATGGGCGTGCCGTCGCTGGCATGCGGCGCGCTTGCGGTGTGGAGCTCGGCGCGCGTGCAAAAGCAGGGGTAGGTGAGGCCGGCGTCTTGCAGCTGGCGCAAGGCGCTCTCGTACAGGTCTAGGCGATCGTGCTGGTAGTAGGGGCCTTCGTCCCACTCCAGCCCCAGCCAGGCTAGGTCGTCGATGAGTTGGGCGGCAAGTTCCGGGCGCTTACAGCGATCGTCTAGGTCCTCGATGCGCAACACAATGCTGCCGCCTTGGCTGCGGGCCGAAAGCCACGCGCACAGGCAGCTGAACACGTTGCCCAGGTGCATGCGGCCCGAAGGCGACGGAGCAAAGCGACCCACGACGGGCGCGGGAACGGAGGCGGGCTGTGCCGTGGGCGCGTCCGCGGCGGGCGTTGCTATGTTGCGTGCGTTGATATCCATGCGGACGAGTATAGCGCGGGGGCGCGATGGGGAGGCGTCACGGTGGTTCGCAAGTTGTCGAGGCCTCGCATTGCGTATGGCGGGCCGCGGACTCGGTGCTTTGATTCCTGTCCATCAACTCGGTACCTTTGACGACAGAAACCCCGGCAGCTCTTCGCAACTGCCGGGGTTTCCGCGGAAAAGGGGGACATGATCCTCGAGCGAACGGCAAAGGGGCAAACCGCTTTCGCTCAACTGTTTTATGCCCCTTGCCCGCGGGCTCAATCAGAGCGCGTCGCAGCAACACAAAGCCGCTACACCTGTGACGGAGCTGTGAAGTGGTATCTATCGTTGGCGCATGCCATGCCAAAGAGTGTCCCTAACGACTAGTCATTTAAGAACGTCCCCAATGACTACCCAATGACTAGCTGCTGGCGGCGGGCGTGACTTTTGTCCCATTTGGCGCTCCGGTCGCCTAGATATTCGTCATGTGCGCCCGTAAACGTGGGACAATGACGCTGTTGGTATCACAGACAAAGGATGTGCCTATGAACGCCCCCGTTGCCAAGACCTGTCGGCAGCGCCGCCTATTCGCGCGATTCGCTTCCGTCTGCGCACTCGTCGCGCTTGCGTTGTTGCTGCTGCCTGCCGCCGCACACGCCGACGGCTACTCCATGAGCCAAACCTACATCGGCGCCACGGTTGAGGCCGATGGATCGCTGACCGTTGTCGAGGGACGCCAGTTTGATTTCGACGACGACATCAACGGCGTATATTGGGATATCAATACGGGCACCAATCAGCAGGGAGGCGCGGCGGGCGTCAATGTGCTGAGCGTCGAGGAAGACGACACCGCGTTTAACAAGGTCGATAGCGCAAACAAAGGCGACGACGGTGTCTATACGGTTGAGCAGTCCGACGGCGGCGTAAGGATTAAGGTGTTCAGCCCCCACGAGAGCGGCGACAGCGCGATCTATTACGTGAGCTACACCATGACCGGTGCGGTTATGAACTGGGCCGATACCGCCGAGCTCTACTGGAAGTTCGTGGGCGACGGCTGGTCTGCGGATTCCGACGATGTCGAGATGGAAGTGCGCTTCGCAAATGCCGCTGCCGGGACGGCGGCCGTCAAAGGCGATAACTTCCGCGCATGGGGCCACGGTCCGCTGGCGGGCGACGTGTCGCTCGATGAGGACGAGCCCATGGTCACCTATACCATTCCCTGCGTGCATCAGGGCGAATTCGCCGAGGCACGCATCGCCTTCCCCAGCGACTGGGTGCCGCAGCTTGCCGCCTCGGGCGAAGAGCGCATGTCAACGATCCTGAGCGAAGAGAAGGAATGGGCCGACGAAGCTAACGCCCGCCGCGCTCACGCTCGCATGATTGCCAATGCACTTGCCGTGCTAAGTGTTGTTGCGGCGGTGGCATTTACCGGCACAATCGTTATGCTCAAGCTGCGCAAGCGCAAGCCCAAGCCGCTTTTCCAGGACGAATATTTCCGCGATGTGCCCTCGGCCGACCATCCCGCCGTGCTTTCGGCCCTCATGAGCTGGAACGAGGTGCCCGATCAGGCATATATCGCCACGCTCATGAAGCTCACTGACGACCGTGTGATCAAGCTGGAGCAGGCGACCGTGACCAAGGCCAAGAAGGGTCTGTTGGGGCGTGAAAAAGAAGAGCAGACGTATCGCGTGACGGTGAGCGATGCGGGCTGGAAGTCGGCCAAGGGCATTGACCACATGGTGCTCAAGGTCTTCTTTGCCGGTGCTAAGCCTGACGAGAACGGCGATCGCTCGCGCACGTTCGACGAGCTGCAGCACTACGTCAAGCAGCACGCTACACCCGTGGGCGACAAGCTCGAGGACTATCAGAACACCGTTAAGGGCAAGCTGGCCGATAGCGAGTACGTTGCCTCGGACGGCATTGTTGCAATGGTGTTTTGCCTGGTTCTTGGTATCCTGATTGCCTTTGTTCCCGTGGGATCCATCTTCTTTACCGATGGCGCACAGGCGAACATTACCGCCGCGGTTATCTCGGTGCCGATTGTGCTGGTGGGTATCGGCGTGGGCCTTACGTTCCGCCGCTTTACGCCGGAGGGCGCCGAGGTGGCGGCTCGCTGCAAGGCACTTAAGCATTGGCTCGAGGACTTCACGCGCCTAAAGGAAGCCGTCCCCGGCGATCTGGTACTGTGGAACAAGCTGCTGGTGATGGGTGCGGCGCTGGGCGTTTCGAAGGAAGTCCTGCGTCAGCTTGCCGAGGCTGTTCCTCCCGAGGTGCGCGAGGCCGACGGTTTCTACGACAATTACCCCTGCTACTGGTGGTACTACCATCATTACGGTATCGATTCGCCGCTCGATTCATTTAACGATGTGTATCACGAGAGCATCCGTGAGCTGGCTTCGAGTTCCGATAGCTCGAGCGGCGGCGGAGGCGGCGGCTTTTCGGGCGGCGGCGGAGGCGGCGTCGGCGGAGGCGGCGGCGGAACGTTCTAGCGAGCGCTTGCTTTGGGGTGGACCTTTCTGGGCGGTTGCCAGGGAAGATCCATCCCATTTTTGTGCATCGAAACGGGCCATACTTTCCGCTGCGGACCTTCGCGCAAGGGGCAGTGGGCAAAAAATGCCAAATATGAGTACTGTTGCCTAGATTGTCACATTTGCTTGTACTAAAAAATGGACTCCTAACGAGATTGTTTCTCGTTAGAAATCCATTTTATTGTACATTTGGGGAGATACGTTAGTTCATCCAACGCGTCGAGAGGTCTAAGAGACCCGAAAAAGCCGAATTTCGCTGCCACTAAAAAGGTAACAGTACTCATATTTGATGTTTTTTGACCACAGCTATATGTGAACCCCTATATAGCGACCTCAAGAAGGGCTTCGTCGGTCGTTTTGATCAAGACTGTCCCCAACGACTAGTCATTTAAGAACGTCCCCAACGACTAGGTGCGGCTGCTGCCAAGGAGTGTCCCGGGGTGCCGGCACAAGAGGAACGTCCCTTACTGCCGGGTTTTAGACTGTTAGGTCCAGTTCGTAGAGGAAGCTTTCGCGCGGCATGGCGTGGCGGCGCTCTTCGCGGTTGGCGCGGTGCGTGGCCGTGCGCTTAAAGCCGTGCAGCTCGTAGAACTTCCACGAGCAGTTGGAGTCGGTGTACAGGTGCGCCCTCGTCGCTCCAAGCGAGGACAGGTGCGAGACCGCGGCGTCGAGCAGAACCGTGCCAACGCCCAGGCCATGGACATCGCGATCCACGGCAAGCAGCGTGACCTCGTTGTCGTGCGGCAACGGGCTGCTTTCGAGCAGGCGGTTGTTGGTTCGGATGGTTGCGCGCACAAACGAGAGATACTCGGCGCAGGCATCAGGCTCCAGCTCACGCATCTGCGATAGCAGCGCGCGTTCGGTATCCATCCAATGCTCGTTGATAGTGACGCCGGAGTTCTGTCCTGCGCGTGCAAGTGCAATGCCGCGCGCCTCGCCGTCAATCACCGCTACCTGCGAAAACGTCGACGACGAAAGGCAGTAGGCGAGGTCGCACGCGGCCTCAAGGCGGTTGTACTCATCGTTATCCGAATTGTTATGCCAAAGCTGCTGCAGAATCAGCGCGATGGCGTCGAAGTCTTCGGTATCAAACGGTCGGTAGAGAACCCGCGAGACCATGGTGCCTCTTTCTTTTGCGGATGCATATCGAGCACAGTTCTACCACGCCATTGGCATCAAATTATGGTGCCCCTGTGTTCCATGAACTCACCGTGCTCGGTGCCGTGCCCATCCCCTCCGCTCGCAAACTTTTTCTGCACATGCGCCCGTTGCGGGGTGCATCGATGCGCTCGATGCGCTACATTAAATCAGTATTTTCATTGCCGCTGCGCGAGCGCTGCAGATCGACGTATCACCGACTCACAGAGCACGGCGGCGTACCAGACAGGAGGACTGCATGGGATCTGATGTGAAGATCGCACGCGCGTTGATCTCGGTTACCGATAAGACGGGCGTCGTCGATTTCGCACGGACGCTGGTCGATGACTTTGGCGTCGAGATCATCTCTACGGGCGGCACGGCTCGTGCCATCGAGGACGCGGGCGTTCCCGTAACCCCCATCGAGGAGTTCACGGGCTACCCCGAGATGATGGACGGCCGCGTTAAGACCCTGCACCCCAAGGTCCACGGCGCGCTGCTGGCCCGCCGCGATTCCGAGCAGCACATGCAGGAGGCCGCTCAGCACGGCATTAAGCTGATCGACCTAGTCGTCGTCAACCTGTACGAGTTCGAGAAGACCGTCGCTAACCCCGAGGTCACCTTTGCGGACGCCATCGAGCACATCGACATCGGTGGCCCCTCCATGCTGCGCTCTGCCGCCAAGAACGCCGCGAGTGTTACCGTCATCTCCGATCCGGTCGACTACGACGCCGTCCTGGCCGAGATGCGCGAGACCGGCGGTTGCACCACGCTTTCCACCCGTCGTCGCCTGCAGGTGAAGGTCTACCAGACCACCGCCGCCTACGACACGGCTATCTCCCGTTGGCTTGCCGCCCAGGCAAGCGACGTGGCGGACACCTCTGCCAAGCTCGAGATCTCGCTGGAGAAGGTCGACGACCTGCGCTATGGCGAGAACCCGCAGCAGAAGGCTACGGTCTACCGCTTTGCCGAGGGCTGCGAGAACACCGCGAGCTCGCAGTTCCCGCTCGTTGGCTCCGAGCAGATTCAGGGCAAGCCGCTCAGCTACAACAACTATCTGGACGCCGACGCCGCTTGGAACCTGGTCCGCGAGTTCGACGAGCCGGCCTGCGTGATCCTCAAGCACCAGAACCCCTGCGGTTCTGCCGTTGCCGAGGACATCACGGCTGCCTATGACCGCGCCTTCGCCTGCGATCCCAAGAGCGCCTTCGGCGGCATCATTGCCTGCAACCGCGAGGTTCCCTATGAGCTGGTCGAGCACTTTGCCGATCAGAACAAGCAGTTCGTCGAGGTCATCATCGCCCCGAGCTACACTGCCGAGGCGCTCGAGCGCATGGCCAAGCGCCCCAACCTGCGCGTGCTGGCCACCGGCGGCGTGGACCACGGCGCCCAGGTGGAGCTGCGCTCCATCGACGGCGGCATGCTGGTGCAGGAGGTCGACCACGTGACCGAGGATCCCGCGACCTTTACGTTCCCCACCGACCGCAAGCCCACCGACGCCGAGATGGCCGAGCTCGAGTTTGCCTGGAAGGTCTGCAAGGGCGTTAAGTCCAACGCCATTCTGGTCTCCAAGGGCAAGGCCGGCATTGGCATGGGCCCGGGTCAGCCCAATCGCGTTGACTCCGCACTGCTTGCCTGCGAGCGCGCCGAGGACTTCTGCGAGCGCGAGGGCGTGGAGAAGGGCAGCTTTGCCTGTGCAAGCGACGCGTTCTTCCCGTTCCGCGACAACGTCGACGTGCTTGCTGCACACGGCGTGACCTGCATCATCCAGCCCGGCGGCTCCAAGCGCGACGACGAGAGCATCCAGGCCTGCAACGAGCATGGCATCGCAATGGTCTTCACGGGTGCCAGGCATTTCCGCCATTAAGTTTCGTCCCGGGACAAAATAATCTCCGCAAAAGACGGTCGCTCCGTTTGGAGGGCCGTCTTTTTGGTATAAGAGGACGGAATGACTAACACGAAAGGTATGACCATGCCCCAGATTGATGATGCCGAGCTGTTTGGCAATGCCGAGGATCAGCGTGCGTACGAGGACTTTTGCGCCAATCAGGAGGCGGTCGAGAAGTTCACGCTCGACAAGCCCGCGCTTGTCTGCCGTTGGCGCATGTCCAACAAAAAGGTGCCCATGCTCAACCGCCACATTCGCGCACTGTCCGAGCGCCTGGTGCAGGGCGAGCCGCTTACCCATAACATGCTCAGCTGGGCCAAACAGCACGTTGAGTGGTCGCTTGCCGAGGGTGATTACACCGCACGCGACGGCGTGCTCATGCTGGTGATCGACATCAACGGCAACGCCGCCATGACGGTGGGGGAGTACGAGCCGCTCGCCGATACGTCGGCCAAGGCGCTGCGCGCCCGCTCCGCCGAGGCCCGCTCCGAGGCTGACGAAACTGGTGTGGCGCCCGAGCTGCTCGCCGCCGTCAACAACGGCGAGCTCGCCTTTGTGGCGCCGGCGGACGAGTTCCTGTGCGGCACGGCGACGCTCATCGAGCAGCTGGCCCAGACCAAGGGCATCCCGGTCACGCGCGTAGACATTCCCGCGCAGCTTAAGGGCGCGTTGTTCCTGGTGAGCGACGAGCACGGCGTGGTCCCCGCAACCGAGACGGATGCCGCCGAGGCCGACGCCGCGACGGTCGCCTTCTTCGCCGAAGGCTACGAAAAGCTCCGTGCCCGCTGCTAAATGATTTTTCTGGGACGGGGATTTGATAATCATTTGATCCCCGCGCCCGTTGCGAGCGAGGGGCGAGCCAACGCTTTCGTTCGCGAACAGTTCTGTCACCTTGTTGCCGCGCGAGGCGCGTACTTGCGGCTCCGCAGCCATAATGGTGGCAAGACAACCAAGAAGGGAGCGGAATCCATGGCGCTGATTTATATCGTTGAGGATGACGAGCCCATCCGTCGCGAACTTGCCGACATCCTTGCCCGTGCCGGTTTTGGGGTTGAGGCCTGCGAATCGTTCGAGCACGTCTCGCGCGACATTCTCGCCGCCGCGCCCGACCTGGTGCTGCTCGACCTCACGCTCCCTGTCAAAGACGGCCAGCACATCTGCCATGAGGTCCGTCGCGAATCCGAGGTCCCCATCATCGTGCTTACCTCACGCACGACCGAGATCGACGAGGTCATGGCCATGACGCTCGGCGCGGACGACTTTGTGCCCAAGCCCTATAGCGCGCGCGTGCTCGTGGCGCGCATCAATGCCCTGCTGCGCCGCACCATGGCTGCCGGTGAGCGCAGCACGCTCGTCCACAAGGGACTGGAGCTCGACCTCGCTCGCTCCATGGTCACCAATACGGCATCCGGCGACAGTACCGAGCTCACCAAAAACGAGCTGCGTATCCTCTCGCTGCTCTTGGGTCGCGCGGGCAAGATCGTCTCGCGCTCGGCCATCATGCAGGACCTGTGGGACTCCGACGCCTTCGTGGACGACAACACGCTCACCGTCAACATCAACCGCCTGCGTACTACGCTCGAAAAAATCGGCATCAAGGGATATCTGACCACGCACCGCGGCCAGGGCTATTCGGTCTAGGGGCCGGTCATGTCGTTTGCCAAGTTTTTTAAAGATGCGCTGCTTCCCGTCGCCGTGTGGACGTGCGGCGTGCTGCTGAGCTGCTTTGTGCTGACGGTCGCCGGTGCTTCGACATCTATTGTGGTCGTGGCGGTCTGCGTGTCCTTTGTCTTTGGCATGCTCGGCATTGTGATCGAGTATGCGCGCCGTCGTCGTTTTCTGCATCAGCTGGAGCGCGCGGCCGAGGAGCTGGAAAGTCCCGCATGGGTGCAGGAGATGGTCCAGTGCCCGACGTATGCCGAGGGCGCGCTCGAGTACGAGGTCTTGCGCCGGGTGGGCAAAGCCGCTTGCGACGAGGTTGCCGAAGGCCGGCGTCAGACCGATGACTATCGCGATTATATCGAGAGCTGGGTCCACGAGGCCAAGCTGCCCCTGGCGGCGGCCCATCTAATTTTGGAAAACCTGGATGGCGGCGAAGACGACCTGTCGCGCGTAGATGACCTCGGTCGCGAGCTTGCCCGCGTGGAGCGCTATATCGACCAGGCGCTCTACTATGCGCGCTCGGAGGTTGTGGAGCGCGATTACCTGATTCGACGTTGGAACCTCAAGGCCCTGGTGACGGGTGCGATTAAAGCCAACGCGCGCGAGCTCATTGCGGCGCACGTGGCGCCGGTGTGCGAGAACCTCGACTTTGAGGTCTTTACCGACGAGAAGTGGCTCGAGTTTATCTTGGGGCAGCTCATCCAGAACAGCATTAAATACGCGCGCGAGGACGGCGCGAAGATCGTGTTTTCGGGTGCGTTGCTGGACGAGGGTCTGGCGAGTGAGCGCATTGAGCTCACTGTTGCCGATAACGGCTGCGGCGTGAGTACGGCAGACCTGCCACGCGTGTTCGAGAAGGGCTTTACCGGCGACAACGGCCGCACCACCAAGCGCGCAACGGGCATCGGCCTCTACCTGGTGGCACGCCTGTGCTCCAAGATGGGCATCGACGTCACCGCGGCATCCGATTCCGGCGAAGGCTTTGTCGTAACATTCGCGTTTTCAACGAATAAGTTTCAATATTTCGAGTAACGCACGCGGCAGACGTCCGCCCAAACAAAACGCGCCGCCCCAAACGGGACGGCACGCCATTTTTCTATCAGACAACTCGCTGAAGTAAGGCTGCGAAGGCCGCGGGGCCGGGAGGGGTTTCCTAAGGGCACATCCCGCAGCCGCAACGCGGCGAGGACGTGCCCGTGGAAACCCCGCAGGCCCCGCGGCCGGTGGGAGCAACGCTACTTCACGACCAAAATGTCGCAGTCGGTGTTGCGTAGCAGGAACGTCGAAATCGAGCCCAGGAGCGCATACTTGATCGAGGACAGGCCGCGAGCGCCGCAGAGCACCAGGTCGGGCTTGACCACGTCGAGCATCTCGTCTTTGAGCGTCTCGCGAATACGGCCGGCGCGAATCATGACCTCGACCTCGGGAATGTCGGGATTGGCTTTGGCCTCTTCGAGCTGCTTAGCGATGGAGTTCTTAAATGCCTCCTCTAGGCCGTTGACCAGATCGACTGGATATGAACCGGCGCTCTCGAGTGCCGTGGAATCGATAACGTGGCCGATAATCAGCTTGGCGCCGTTGTTCGCGGCGACCTTGATGGCGCGTGCGAGCACAAAATCCTGCTGCTCAGTACCGTCGAGTGAAACAAATACCTTGGTGTAGCCCTCGTTCATGGTTTCCTCCTTGGTCTATCGCACGGGCGTGGGGCTCGTGGATCGGGCGGACGCGGATGCGTGGCCGCCGGACACTTTATCTTGTTGCAGTTATACCCAAGGATTTGGGTTTGACCGCTCGCAATTCTGTGAACGGGCGAGTTTTTTGGTAAGGGTAGGCGCGGTCGCACTGCCAACGGTTGATAATGGGACATCGCCCGCACCGTCCGCAGAACAATATCGGCGGGTGTCTAACGAGGGGGTCCCTTTGGATATCATCGAGCTTCTAAAATCTGCCTTCATGGGCCTGGTCGAGGGCATTACCGAATGGCTGCCTGTTTCGTCGACCGGTCACATGATCTTGGTGGACGAGTTCGTCAAGATGAACGTGAGCGAGACGTTCTGGAATATGTTCCTGGTCGTGATTCAGCTTGGCGCCATTTTGGCCGTCTGCGTCCTGTTCTTCTACGACCTCAACCCGTTCTCGCCCAGCAAAGGCAAGGAGGGGCGTCGCGACACCTGGGTGCTGTGGGGCAAGATTGTGCTCGGCTGCATTCCCGCCGCGGCGATCGGTCTGCCGCTTAACGACTGGATGGAGGAGCATTTCTATAATGCTCCCGTCGTGGCGCTGGCGCTCATTGTGTACGGCGTGCTGTTTATCGTGATCGAGAACTGGCGCGCGAACAAGCGCGACCAGGCCGCTCTTGCCGACTCGTTTGGTTCGCGTGCTGTGGTGGCGGGCGGACGCCCCGCTGGTGCGCATTTTGCCACGCCCGCTGCGACTGCCGCTGCAGACGATGACGATAGCTTGGACTTTGGCTCCATCACTACGCTCGAGGATCTGAGCTGGAAGACCGCGCTGGGTATCGGTTGCTTCCAGGTGCTTTCGCTGATTCCGGGCACATCGCGCTCCGGCTCCACCATCATCGGCGGCCTGCTGCTGGGCTGCACGCGCTCGGTGGCGTCTAAGTTCACGTTCTTCCTGGCTATTCCCGTTATGTTTGGCGCAAGTGCGCTCAAGCTGGTCAAGTACTTTATTAAGGGCGGTACTTTCGGCACCAGCGAGATCGCCATCTTGGGCGTGGGCTGCATCGTGGCCTTTGTGGTGTCGCTCATTGCCATCAAGTGGCTTATGGGCTTCGTCCGTCGTCACGACTTCAAGTGCTTCGGCGTCTACCGCATCATCCTGGGCATCGTGGTGCTCGCGTACTTCTTTGTCCTGGAGCCTATGCTCGGCCTCTAACTTAGTCGACGCTGCGCGGCGGCCGGGGCGACAACTTGTCATTCAAAGGGGGCGGCATGACCAGAAGGTCTATGCCGCCCCTTTTCATGCCAATTTGTTCGCCCCGGCCACCGCTCGCTGCTGCTGCCATGACATCGGCGGTTTCGTGATTGTCAATTGGTTGGTGCAGACTAACCTGACCCCATTGCGCCAAATCCGCTGGGGCGGGCCTGGCGGTGGCGCACGGAGTCGTGGTGTGATTTGCGTCGGTGTCCGTGCGGCTCGGTATACTGGTACGGCTCAAACTATGGCGCCGCCCGCAGGCGCGCCGTCCGTCAGATGAGGAGTCGCCCATGACCCAGCCCTTGCCCTGGGAAAAGAACGCCGCGGTACCCGTGCCGCCCGCGCCGGAACCCGTGCCGCTCGATGCATACATCGCCCCCGCAGCGCCGGAGCCCGAGCTCGTCCCACTCGACATCTACGATGCCCCGGTTCCGGCGCCCAAACCCGCCAAGCCACTCGTCGATATCGATAGCCTGAACCCCGCCCAGCGCGAGGCGGTCCTGACCACCGAGGGCCCGTTGCTGGTGCTCGCCGGCGCCGGTTCGGGCAAGACCCGCGTCTTGACCTTCCGCATTGCACATATGCTCGGCGACCTAGGTGTTAAGCCTTGGCAGGTTCTTGCCATCACGTTTACCAACAAAGCCGCGGCCGAGATGCGCGAGCGTCTGGCAGCGCTCATCCCCAGTGGTACTCGCGGCATGTGGGTGTGCACCTTCCACGCCATGTGCGTGCGCATGCTGCGCGAGGACGCCGACCTGCTGGGCTACACCGGTCAGTTCACCATCTACGACGACGACGACTCAAAGCGCATGGTGCGTGACATTATGCAGGCGCTCGGTATCGAGCAAAAGCAGTTCCCCATCAACATGATCCGCAGCAAGATCAGCTCGGCCAAAAACGCCATGATCGGCCCCGAGGACATGCTCAAGAGTGCCGATAGCCCCAACGACAAAAAGGCCGCGCAGGTCTACCTGGAGCTGGAGCGCCGCCTGCGCGCCGCCAATGCGATGGACTTTGACGACCTGCTCGTGCGCGCGCTCGAGCTGCTGCGCACCCGCCCCGAGGTGCTCGACAAGTACCAGGAGCGCTTCCGCTACATTAGCGTCGACGAGTATCAGGACACCAACCACGTCCAGTACGAAATCGCCAACCTGCTGGCCGCCAAGTACCAAAACCTCATGGTCGTGGGCGACGATGACCAGTCCATTTACAGCTGGCGTGGCGCCGACATCACCAACATCCTGGACTTTGAGAAGGACTTTAAAAACTGCAAGACCGTCAAGCTGGAGCAGAACTATCGTTCCACGGGTCACATCCTGAGCGCCGCCAATGCCGTGGTGCGCCACAACTCGCAGCGCAAGGACAAGCGCCTGTTTACGGCCGAGGGCGATGGCGAGAAGATCCAGGCCTTCCAGGCGAGCGACGAGCGCGACGAGGGCCGCTGGATTGCCGGCGAGATCGAGAAACTGCATGCCAAAGGCACGAGCTATGACGATATCGCCGTGTTCTATCGCACCAACGCCCAGTCGCGTATTCTCGAAGATATGTTTCTGCGCGCGGGCGTGCCCTACAAGATCGTGGGCGGCACGCGATTCTTCGACCGTGCCGAGATTCGCGATGTCATGGCCTACCTCAAGATGATCGTGAACCCGGCCGACGAGATGAGCGTCAAGCGCGTCATCAACACACCGCGCCGCGGCATCGGTTCCACCTCGATCCAAAAGATCGAGCAGCTGGCGCGCGACAACCGTTGCTCGTTCTTCCAGGCTTGCGAGATCGCGTGCGCCGAGACCGGTATGTTTAGCGCCAAGGTGCGCAATGGCCTGTCGAGCTTTGTGTCGCTGGTGCGCGAGGGTCGCCGCATGGACGGCGAGCTCAAGGATGTCGTCGAGATGATTGTCGATAAGACGGGCCTGCTGCAGGCGTTTCGCGCCGAGGGCACCATGGAGTCCGAGAGCCGTGCCGAGAACATCCAGGAATTCCTGGGCGTCGCCGCCGAATTTGAGGAGACGCACGAGGATATCGAGGGTACGCTCGAGAGCTTGGAAGAGCTGCGCGCGGCCGGTGTTGCCGATGTGCCTGCCGGTGCCGAGCCCGAGCCCGTCGTGGTGAGCGCGCCCGCGCCCGAACCGGGGCCGTCCGCCTCGGCATCCTCGTTTGAGGCACTCGTCGGCGCCCGTGACGCCGCGGGCTCTAATCCGCTCGATAGCTTGGCCGCTCCGGCGCTGTCTCCGCAGGATGCCCTGGCCGCCGCCATCGCGGGCAACGCGTATGCCGCGCCGACGGAGATGCCGGCGGGTGCCGTGCATGCCGACGAGATCGAGCGCACCTACGGCCCGCTCACCTGCAAGGCGCTGCCGGCACTCATGGAGTGGCTGGCCCTGCGCTCCGACTTGGATTCCCTGGCCGGCGAGACGCATGCCATCACCATGATGACCATCCACTCCGCTAAGGGCCTGGAGTTCCCGGCGGTGTTCGTGGCCGGCATGGAGGAGGGTATCTTTCCGCACGTGCACGACTTTGGCGGCAGCGATGACCCGGGCAAGCTCGAGGAGGAGCGTCGCCTGGCCTACGTCGCCATTACGCGCGCTCGTAAGCGCCTGTTCTTGACCTATGCGGCCACGCGTCGCACCTACGGCTCGACTTCTGCCAACCCGCGTTCGCGCTTCCTCAACGAGATTCCGTTTGAAGATATCGAGTTTAGCGGCATCGGTTCTGCCGGTTTTGAAGGTACGGGCTGGGAGAAGCGCGGCGACCGTCGCGGCACCTTTGGCTCGGGCATGGGCTCGGATATGTATGGCGGCAAGGTGTTCGGCTCGCATACGCGCTCGACCGGCGGTTCCGGTTCGCGCGGCGGATCGAGCTTTGACGATTTCTTTGGTGGCAGCAGCTACGGGACCGAGCGCCATCGTGGGGTCTCGCCCGATGCCGGCCGTGTAGCCTCGACCTTTGGCTCGGGCGCGCCGCGAGCCAAAAAGCCGTCGTCCAAGGTGTCGCCGACGGTGGAACGCAAGGTCGATCGCGCCAGCGCATCGCAAGACTTTGCCGCGGGCGATACCGTGAGCCACAAGACCTTTGGCACGGGTACCGTGATCTCGGTCGCTGGAGACATGATCGAGGTCCAGTTCGAAAAGACCGGCCAGACCAAAAAGCTAATGAAAGGCTTTGCTCCGATCGTCAAACTGCAGTGATCCCGGCGGACCTGGGCGGGCGTATAGGGCAACATCGCCTGCTCGGGCAGTCCTGCGCAAGACGGAGGCCGCATTAAGTGGCCTCCTTTGCGTGCGGAACTCGCGATCGATGTTGCCCCATACGCCCGCCCAGGTCCTTGGGTAACGTTGCTGGACGAACGTCGCTTTGCTCGTTCGTTTTTTGGTCTGGAGAGCCGGGTGGGCTGATAAATAGATGTGAGTAGGGGCTCTCCCGTTTGATGAGCGGGGGAGCCCCTTGTTTCGTTTTGGTTGTTGTTGCGACCTAGAGGTGGCTGATGATCAATTCCATTTTGCCTTCGAGGTCGATGGAGCTGACGGTGCTCGGGGCTAGCAGGTGGCTTCCCTTGTGGACGGGGTCGCCGCAGACGGTGCCTTCGCCGTCGATGACCGACAGACACATGAAGGGCCAGTGCTGGTCGAGGGTCTTGCTGCCGTTGACGCGCACGCGATCGACGGTGTAGCAGGAGTTAGACTCGAGCTCGGTCACGCCGTCGACCTCGGGCGCGGTCACGGTGCCGTCGGTCGGTGCCTGAACATCAAAGTCGATGCAGTCGAGGCTCTGCTCAATATGCAGCGGGCGCAGCTTGCCGTCGGTGCCGGGGCGGTCGTAGTCGTACAGGCGATACGTCACGTCGCTCGATTGCTGCGTCTCCAAAATGAGCGTGCCGGTTTTAATAGCGTGCACGGTGCCCGAGTCAATCTGGAAAAAGTCGCCCTTGTGGATTGGGAGCACGTTGAGCATGTCGTCCCAGCGGCCGTCCTCGATCATCTGTGCGGCCTCGGTGCGGTCCTTGGCGCGCTGCCCGACGATAATCGTGGCGCCGGGCTCGCAGTCCAGCACATACCAGCACTCGGTCTTGCCCAGGCTGCCGTTCTCGTGCTCGGCAGCGTACTCGTCGTTGGGATGAATCTGGATCGAAAGGTCGTCCTTAGCGTCCAGAATCTTAATGAGCAGCGGAAACTCCTTGCCCTCGCAGTTGCCAAAGAGCTCGCGGTGCTCAGCCCACAGCCACGAGAGCGTGTGGCCGGCATACGGGCCCTCTGCAATCTGGCAGTCGCCGTTGGGATGGGCCGAGATGGCCCAGCACTCACCGATGGGACCCTCGGGAATGTCGTAACCAAACACGGTCTCCAGCTGGCGGCCGCCCCAGATCTTCTCGTGAAAGATCGGCGTCAGTTTAATCAAATCGGACATGTTCATACCCCCATGGTGTTGCGCGGCCGCCCACTCTAAACGAGCCGTAACGAGCGCCCGCATGACTACAAAAACCTATGCCAACGTTACGTTGTGCAGCTCAAAGCGGTCACCAACGTTGCGCGAGATCGAATGCTCAAAGGCGGTGCCGCTATCCAAAAAGCCAATCTGGTTGAGCTCGAGCAGGGGAGAGCCGGGTTTGGTGTCCAGGCGCTCAGCCTCTTCCTCGGTTGCCGCTACGGCGCGAATGGTGCGGTGGAAGCTCGAAATCTTCAGCCCGCATTGCTTGCGGATGAAGCTGTAGACCGATCCATACAGGTCTTTCTTTTTAAGGCCCGGAATCAGCTCGAGGGGCATGTAGGTGTACTCGATAACGATGGGCTTCTCGTCGACCTGGCGCACGCGCACGATGTGATAGGCAAAGTCGTCCTCGGCAATTCCCAGCTGGGCAGCGACGTCTGCTGGCGGATTGACAATCGAGAAATCGTAGACCACCGAGGTCACCTTCTCCCCGCGGTGCTCATACGAAAAGCCCTGGGAGCGATCGTTCTTGCCCTGGAAAAACGCCTGGCCGGGAAGCCCCGCCGTGTCCTTAACGTAGGTGCCCGATCCGCGCCGGCTGGTAACAAGACCTTCATCGGTAATCTGCTCAATAGCTCGTTTGACGGTGATTTTGGAAACGCTATAGAGCTCGCAGAACTCAACGACGGTGGGCAGCTTGTCGCCCGGCTTTAGAGCGCCGTCCTCGATGCTTCGACGGATATCTGCAGCTATTGCCTCGTATTTGGGAATCATGGAACCTCCTTTCCGGCTTGATTGAGTACAAACGAAAGTATAGTCCACGCCTAAGCATCCCTATTGCGTTTTTGAAAAGTTCGAGAAAGATATAATCAAAAAACGCTTTTCTATATCAACTAGAGCGCTCTAAATGAATATGCATTCGAATAATGTGGTATTGAGCAAATTGATCGGCTCGAAGATGGGGTTGGGCCGTTTTGCCGCCCAGCGAACCGAATCTCATGCCTTGCGTTTTCCCAGATAAAACCTGCCAAAACAAACCTGTCCCTTTTTGGCAGGTTTTTGTCTTGGGAGCGGTACCATACAGGCAATGTTTAAACGAGAAAGGTGGGCTCCCATGGAACCTAAGCAGTACTATATCGGCATCGACGTCGGCGGCACTTCGGTTAAGGAGGGCCTGTTCGACGAGGACGGCAACCTGCTTGCCAAGGCCAGCGTGCCCACGCCGCCTATCGTTGACGCCGCGGGCTTTGCCGCGGTGACCGAGGCTATCGACCAGGTGGTCGCCAAGGCCCAGATTCCGCGCGCCTTTGTGGCGGGCATTGGTCTGGCCGTTCCGTGCCCCATCCCGGCTTCGGGCGATGCCAAGGTCAAGGCCAACATTGCTATCAACCTGCCTGAACTGAGGATTGCCATCCAGGAGCACTGCCCCGACGCGGTCGTTAAGTACGAAAACGATGCCAACGCCGCTGCTATGGGCGAGGCCTGGCTCGGCTCTGCCAAGGGCGTACAGAACGTGGTGATGGTCACCATCGGTACCGGCGTGGGCGGTGGCGTTATCGTTAACGGCGACGTGGTATCGGGCGTTGTGGGTGCCGGCGGCGAGATTGGCCACATGTGCCTGAACCCCGAAGAGGAGCGCACCTGCGGCTGCGGCGGCCATGGCCACCTGGAGCAGTATTCCAGCGCCACCGGTGTGGTGAGCAACTACCTTGCCGAGTGCGAGAAAGCGGGCGTCGAGCCCATCGAGCTCACCGGCCCCTCCGATTCCAAGGACGTGTTCCAAGCCTGCCGCGAGGGCGACAAGCTTGCGCTGGCCGCGGCCGATACCATGGCCGACTATCTCGGTCGCGCCCTGGCGCTCATTGCCAACGTGGTCGATCCCGAGATGTTCCTGATCGGCGGCGGCGCATCCGCCTCGGCCGACGTCTACCTCGACAAGGTCCGCGAGCACTTTAAGCAGTACGCGCTTTCTGCCTCGCGCGAGACGCCCATTAAGGTCGCCTCGCTCGGCAACGACGCCGGCATCATCGGTGCCGCCTACGTAGCCCTGCGCGCCGCCGGTAAATAGCTGGTGCGGGGGGGACAGGTTACTTTGCACCAACATGGTGCGAAAGGGACAGCCTTGGCCCCCCCCATGCTTGCCACAAAATATGCCGTGGCCCTTCCGTCTGCGAAGGCTCGGCATCGGCGTGCTACCATAGCTACGTCCAAGTACACATATCAAGTGGAGGATATCCATGGCAAACGTTCTTGTCTTTGGTCACCAGAACCCCGATAACGACGCCATCATGAGCGCCGTCGTCCTGTCCCAGCTGCTCAACCAGGTTGAGTATGCCGGCAACACCTACGAGGCCTGCGCCCTTGGTCAGCTTCCGGCAGAGTCTGCCAAGCTGCTCGCCGACGCCGGCATTGCCGAGCCCCGCGTGATTGAGTCCGTCGAGGCCGGTCAGCTTGTCGTCCTCACCGACCACAACGAGTCCGCCCAGTCCGTCGCGGGCCTTAAGGACGCCACGGTCTTTGGCGTCGTCGACCATCACCGCATCGGCGACTTCGAGACCGCCGGCCCGCTGCATTACATCTGCCTGCCCTGGGGCTCCAGCTGCACCATCGTCACCAAGCTCGCCGGCGTGCTCGGCGTTGAGCTTTCCGACGTACAGGCCAAGCTGCTGCTCTCGGCCATGATGACCGACACGCTCATGCTCAAGAGCCCCACCACCACCGATGTCGACCGCGCCGTCGCCGCCAAGCTCGGCGAGCAGGTGGGCGTCGACCCGGTCAAGTTTGGCATGGAGGTCTTCCTCACCCGTCCGTCCGGCTCCTTCACTGCAGCCGAGATGGTCGGCAACGACATCAAGATGTTCGAGCCCGCTGGCAAGAAGCTGCTCATTGGCCAGTACGAGACCGTCGACAAGAGCCGCGCACTCGGCATGATCGACGAGATCCGCGAGGCCATGCGCGCCTACGCCGCCGAGAAGGGCGCCGACGGCATTGTCCTGTGCATCACCGACATCATGGAGGAGGGCTCGCAGGTCCTGCTCGAGGGCGAGACCGAGGCTGCTCAGAAGGGCCTGGGCATTGCCGATGAGTACGACGGCGTCTGGATGCCGGGCGTCCTCTCCCGTAAGAAGCAGGTCGCTGCCCCCATCATGGCCGCCTGCTAGGTTTAGTTGACCGAACGCCACGACCGGATCGCGGACGCCCCGCGCTCCGGTCGTTTTTTGTGCACGGCGCCGCGTCGTCTCCCGGACAGGCGTGCCCGTGCCGTTGAGCAAATAATGTTCAACCTGTGGTTCCGCTTTTCGGCCACGCCTGCGTGCTTGTCGTGCAGGGTAGGCTAGATGCAAGCGTAATACGTTAGAGCGCGGCGCCGCCACTTGGGCGGGCCGTGCTTTTTTAAGACGGGAGCTTTCCCGTGAAAGGAGCCGCCCATGGCAGCAACTGAGCAGCTGTTCAACGTTCGTGAGCGCAAGCGCTTTGAACGTCACGACATCTGGGAGCGCATCGCCGAGAACGGTACGATTTCCGCCGCCGTCATGGTCTTCGCCGCCATCGCCGCCGTCATTTGCGCCAATACCGATGCCTACGAGGCCATCCATCACTTTTTGGAGACCCCGCTGTATGTGGGTCTGGGCAACCTTACGGCCGGTCTCACCGTTGAGCTTTTCGTCAACGACTTCCTCATGGCGATTTTCTTTTTGTTGGTGGGCATCGAGCTTAAGTACGAGATGACGGTCGGTGAGCTCAAGAATCCGCGTCAGGCCATGCTTCCCATGCTGGCGGCCGTGGGCGGCGTTGTCGTTCCCGCCTGCATCTACCTGATCTTTAACCATGCCGGCGCCCGCAACGGTTGGGCCATCCCCATGGCAACCGATATTGCCTTTGCGCTGGGCGTGCTGTCGCTTTTGGGCAATCGCGTGCCCAACGGCGTGCGCGTGTTCTTCTCGACGCTCGCCATCGCCGACGACCTCATCTCCATCGCCGCCATCGCCATCTTCTACGGTCAGAGCCCCAATCCGTTTTGGTTGGGCGCCGCCGCGCTTGTGACCTGCGCGCTCGTGTGGCTCAACAAGACGCAGCACTACCGCCTTGCCCCGTATTCGGTACTGGGTCTGCTGTTGTGGTTCTGCATGTTCAAGAGCGGCGTGCATGCTACGCTTGCTGGCGTCATCTTGGCCTTTACCATCCCGGCCAAGTGCGGTGTCAAGCTCGATAGCCTCACCGATTGGTTGGGCGAGTGCCTGCCGCTGCTCGATGATCGCTACGACGACGAGGCGCACATCCTGGGCCAGCATGACTTTACCGTCTCGACCACCAAGGTCGAGCGCGTCATGCACCGCGTGACCCCGCCGCTCATCCGCATGGAGCGTCTGATCTCCACGCCGGTCAACTTCGTGATCCTGCCGATCTTTGCGTTCGTGAACGCGCAGGTTCGCCTGGTGGGCGTGGACATGAGCACGCTGCTCACCGACCCGGTGACGCTCGGCGTGTACTTTGGCATGCTGCTGGGCAAGCCGATCGGTATCTTTGGCGTGACGTTTGCCCTGGTTAAACTCAAGATTTCCGAGTTGCCGCATAATGTCAACTGGCACATGATCGCCGGTGTGGGCATTCTGGGCGGTATCGGCTTTACCATGTCGATCCTCATCAGCGGCCTCGCCTTCCCGACGGCCCAGTTTGAGGTCCTGGCCGCAAAGGCCGCCATTCTTGCCGGTTCGGTCACCGCAGCCGTGCTCGGTATGATCTACATGAGCGTGGTCTGCAAGCATCCCTCGCCCAAGGACGAGTAAGAGCGCGAAAACCGGCTCCAGAACCGATTCGGGCGCGTTCAAAATGCGGATTCGGGCGGTGCTTGCCGCCTGCCAGACACGCCAGTGGTCAAAAAACGCCGTTTGTGAGTACTGTCACAAACGGCGTATCATTTTAGGTGCGGAAAATAATGAACAAAGTTATAAGAACTGTACGTTAATGAGTGACCATCGACTTCCAATTTGGTGCTAGCTGACGGTGATTAGGAAGTTTCAAGTCGAGTTTTGCCGATTTCGACCAAGAATCGCTGCTACTAAAAAGGTAACAGTACTCATATTTGCCCTTTTTTGGCCACAAGCCCTAAAACAAGCCTCGCCAAGGTCGGGAAGCGGGCCAAATCGCCGGCCTCGAGGCTTATTCCACGGTTCCGTAGACGGCGCCCCAGCCGTGGGCGGCTAGGGCCGAGTTAAGCTGGTCACACAGCGACTGGCGGTCGTAATAGCCGGGCGGTAGCAGGTTGACGATTTCCATGAGATCGGGTGCCAGGTCCAAGATCTCGGCCTGCACGATCAGGTCCAGGCGGTCGATGGCGTGGCGATCGTAAAACAGTCCGTCGACCAGGCGCTGCAGGTCGCCGAATTCCTCGGCCCTAAACGATCCGTACTCCATAGTGCCTCCTTGGGCGCCCTACGCCGCCATGCGCGGCGATTCGTAGTTCATTGCGATGAACTTAATCTATCACGGCTTCATACCGTTGCGGCGGTGGCGGTCTATACTTAGACGAACTGCAACGTACCGCTTCGCGAAAGGTCGCACCCATGCAGACGATCTACCAGAAGATGGAAACCACCGAACTCGATGCCGCCATCGAGGCGCTCAAAGCCGAGGTCGCCGAGGTCAAGGCCAAGGGCCTGGCGCTCGACATGGCCCGCGGCAAGCCGTCGCCCTCCCAGGTGGACATCTCTCGACCCATGCTCGATATCCTCAATGCCGATGCCGATCTGCACGACGGCAGCGTCGACTGCTCCAACTACGGCTGCTTCGAGGGTATTCCTTCGGCACGCAAGTTGGCAGGGGAGTTCCTGGGCTGCCCCGCCGAGCAGACGCTCGTGCTGGGTTCGTCGAGCCTTTTGATCGAGCATGACATCGCCGGCATGTTCTGGCGCTGTGGCTCGTGCGGCAGCGAGCCCTGGGACGCCTACGAGGCCGCGCACGACGGCAAGAAGGTCAAGTTCCTGTGCCCCGTTCCCGGCTACGATCGCCACTTTGGCATCACCGCCGACTTGGGCATCGAGAACGTCCCCGTCGCGATGACCGACAACGGCCCCGACATGGCCGAGGTTGAGCGCCTGGTTGCCACCGACGACTCCATCAAGGGCATCTGGTGCGTGCCCAAGTATTCCAACCCCACGGGCATCACCTTTAGCGAGGACACCGTGCGTCGCCTGGTCGAGATGCCCACGGCCGCGCCCGATTTCCGCATCTTCTGGGACAACGCCTACTGCGTGCACGACCTGTACGACGAGACCGACGAGCTCGCCAACATCTTCGATCTTGCCCGCGCGGCGGGCACCGAGGACCGCGTGGTGGCCTTTGCCTCGACGTCCAAGATCACCTTCCCGGGTGCCGGCATCGGCTTTATCGGTGCGAGCCCCGCGGTCATCGCCGAGTTCTCCAAGCGCCTGAAGGCTGGTCTTATTAGCGCCGACAAGCTCAACCAGCTGCGTCACGTGCGCTTCCTTCCCACCATCGAGGCGGTCAAGAAGCACATGAAAAAGCATGCCGAGTTCCTGTGCCCGCGCTTTGAGGCCGTTGAGCGCAAGCTCACCGAGGGCCTGGGCGACACGGGTTGCGCCACCTGGACGCATCCCCGCGGCGGCTACTTTGTGAGCTTCGATGGTCCCGAGGGCTCGGCCCAAAAGGTCGCCGCGCTTTGCGCCGACCTGGGCGTCAAGCTCACGCCGGCCGGTGCCACTTGGCCCTATGGCAAGGACCCGCGCGACACCAACATCCGCATCGCGCCGAGCTATCCCACGGTCGAGGACCTGGAGGCCGCGCTCGATGTGCTGGTGCTGGCCGTTAAGCTTGTCGCTGCCGAGCTTGCGCGTGCCGAGCGCGCCTAACGCGTAGGGCCCCGCAAGTCCGCGCCTAGTACTATCCGCACTTTCGATACGTAAAGGAGCGTATACATGGATTTGGGTATTTCCACAAACCCCACGCCAGAGCTCTACACCATTAAGGTGACCGGTGAGATCGATATCTCTAACGCCGATAGCCTGCGCAATGCCATCGACCTGGCGCTCGAGCAGCCCACTGAGGCCGTTGAGCTCGATTTTGCCCAGGTGAGCTACATCGATTCGACGGGCATTGGCGTGCTTGTGGGCGCCGCACACCACGCAGCTGATCATGGTAAGCGTTTTAGCTGCGTCAACGTGCAGCCCCCGGTGATGCGCGTGGTTCAGCTGTTGGGCGTCGACCAGGAGATTTCGATCACCGCTGCATAATCTTTGCCCCCAAAAGGGCGTGCCGTTTGGCATATGTTTGTGATGCGCTCGGACGTTTTGGCGTCCGGGCGCTATACTTGACCGAATGAATAGACGAGTTCCGGCCGAATGGCGCGGTGCGGGCTCGAATCACATCGAGCCTTGGAGGTATGTGTGTTTGGTATTGGAGAAGGTGAGCTGGCAATCATCGTGGTCTTCGGCTTTTTGCTGTTTGGCCCGGATAAGCTCCCGCAGATGGGCCGTACGATCGGCCGTGCCATCCGTCAGTTCCGCGAGACGCAGGAAAAGATGACGGCGGTTGTCCAGTCTGAGATCATCGATCCGGTAAGCGAGGCCGCTTCGGCTCCGGTCAAGCCCAAGAAGGCTGCCGTCGATGACGATTCCGATGCGGACGAGGATGCCGCCGAGACGGTAGCGCCCGCCAAGAAGGAGACCTTTGCCGAGCGTCGTGCCCGCCTTGCTGCCGAGAAGGCCGCGAGCGAGGCTGCCGCCGAGGGCGAGGGTGCTGCTGAGGAGTCCGAGGCCGAGGGTGCCGAGGCCGAGCCTGCCGCTGCCGCCGAGCCTGCCGTCGAGCCCGAGCCTGCCGTCGAGCCCGAGCCTGCTGCAGAGCCCGAGCCCGAGCCGGCAGAGCCCACGACGGCTGACCTCTACGCCCGTCGTCCCCGCAAGCGCAAGGCCGTCGTCGACCAGCTCGCTCGCGAGCTCGAGGCCGAGGACGCTGCCGAGACTGCTGCCGCCGACGCCCCGAAGGGAGGCGATGAGTAATGCCTATCGGACCTGCTCGTATGCCGCTCTTCGATCACTTGGGAGAGCTCCGTCGCCGCCTGACCATCGTGGTCGTATCGGTGTTTGCCGCCGCCATCGTGCTGTACTTTGCCACGCCCGTGGTGCTCGATATCCTGGAAGACCCCATCCGCTCGTTTGTGCCGGACGGTAAGTTCTACATCACCACCACACTCGGCGGCTTTGGCCTGCGCTTCTCGCTGGCCATCAAGATGGCCGTGGTCATGTGCACGCCCATGATCATCTGGCAGATCCTGGCATTTTTCCTGCCGGCGCTGCGCCCCAACGAGCGCAAGTGGGTCGTGCCCACGGTGCTCGCCTCGACGGTGCTGTTCTTCCTGGGTGCCATCTTCTGCTATTTCATCATCATCCCGGCGGGCTTTGAGTGGCTCATCGGCGAGACCTCGGCCGTCGCTACGGCGCTGCCCGACCTGGAGAACTACGTCAACATGGAGCTGCTCTTTATGATCGGCTTTGGTGTGGCGTTTGAGCTGCCGCTCATCATCTTCTATCTGTCCGTCTTTCACATCGTGTCCTATGCGGCCTTCCGCAGCGCCTGGCGCTACGTGTACGTAGGCCTGCTTGTGGGCTCGGCTGTGATTACGCCCGACGGCTCGCCCGTTACGCTGGGTCTCATGTATGGCGCCCTGCTCTCGCTCTACGAGATTTCGCTCGCCATTGCTCGCGTGGTCATTACCGCGCGCGAGGGCAAGGAGGGCCTGTTCGTGAGCCGTCTGGACCTGTTCTCGGACGACGAGGACGACGAGGAGTAAATCGGTATGCACGAGGTTGGCATTGTCAACGGCATACTCGATACAGTGATTCGCGCGGCGCGTGGGGCGGGGGCCTCGCGCGCCGTTTTGGTGACGCTGCGTATCGGGGATATGACCGAGGTCGTGCGCGAGGCGCTTGACTTTGCGTGGGAGACATTTCGCGACGAGGACTCGCTCACGCGCGGCTGCGAGCTTGCCGTGGAGGAAGTCCATCCACAAAGCGAGTGTCTGGACTGCGGTGAGGTCTTTGAGCACGACCGTTTCCATTGCCGTTGTCCCCAATGTGGCGGTGCCAACGTGCGTCTGCTGCATGGCCGCGAACTCGACATCGCAAGTATCGAGATCGAGACCCCCGACGATTAGCACGCTCGCCATCTAGCGATGGGGTATAAAAGGGCCAAAGTAAGGAGCGCTAAGTATGGCCGAGAAAACGATTGATATCGCGTCGCCGATTCTGTCGCGCAACGAGCGCCTGGCAGATCAGCTGCGTCAGCGGTTTGAGCAGACGAACACCTACGTGATCAATGTGCTGTCGAGCCCTGGCTCGGGTAAGACCACCACGATTCTGGGCACCAACGAGCGCTTGCGTGACAAAGCCAGCCTGCGCTGTGCCGTTATCGAGGGCGATATCGCCTCGGACGTCGACGCCATCACCATGAAGGAAGCCGGCATGCCCGCCATCCAGATCAACACGGGCGGCCTGTGCCACCTCGAGGGCAACATGATCATGGAGGCCGTCGACGCCTTCGACCAGGCCGTCGGTCTGGAGAACATCGACGTCATCTTTATCGAAAATGTGGGTAACCTGGTCTGCCCGGTCGACTTTGACTTGGGCGAGAACCTGTCCATCATGATCCTCTCGGTGCCCGAGGGCGACGATAAGCCCATCAAGTACCCGGGCATCTTCCAGCACGCCGGCGCGCAGCTGCTCAATAAGGTCGACGTGGCCCCGGCTTTCGATTTTGACATGGATAGGTATACTAAGACACTCGATGACCTCAATCCGCAGGCGCCGCGGTTTGCCGTGAGCGCGCACAAGGGCGAGGGCATGGATGCCTGGTGCGATTGGCTCATCGGGCTGATTGAGCAAGCAAGGGCGTAAGTCGGCCGCCATACGGGCGGGCGTAGCCGCAGAGATACGAGATAGGAGCCTCTTTTGAAGCTCATCATCGCCGAGAAAAACGACGCCGCGCGTCAGATTGCCGAGCGTCTGTCCACGGGCAAGCCCAAAAAGGACAAGGTGTACAACACCGCCATCTACCGTTTTGAGTGGAAGGGCGAGGAGTGCGTGACGATCGGCCTTGCCGGTCACATCCTTGCGCCCGATTTTTGCGACAGCGTGCTGTTCGATAAAAAGCTGGGCTGGTATTCGGTCACCGAGGACGGCGAGATGCTGCCGGCCGATATGCCCGATGGCCTGGCACGTCCGCCCTACGACACCAAGCGCAAGCCGTTTCTTGCCGACGGTATCTCCATCAAGGGCTGGAAGCTTGAGAGCCTGCCCTATCTCACCTGGGCGCCCGTCATTAAACTGCCGGCCGAGAAAGAGCTCATTCGCTCGCTCAAGAACCTCGCCAAAAAGTCCGACAGTGTCATCATCGCCACGGACTTCGATCGCGAGGGCGAGCTGATCGGTTCGGACGCTCTCAACAAGGTGCGTGAGGTGGCGCCCGACTTGCCGGTTGCCCGCGCCCAATACTCTTCGTTTACCAAGGCCGAGATTACGCAGGCCTTCGATAACCTTGTCTCGCTTGACCAGAACCTGGCCGACGCTGGCGAGAGCCGCCAGCACATCGACCTCATTTGGGGCGCGGTACTCACGCGCTATCTGACGCTCGCCAAGTTTGGCGGCTTTGGTAACGTGCGCTCTGCCGGCCGCGTGCAGACGCCGACACTCGCCCTGGTGGTCGAGCGCGAGCGCGAGCGCATGGCGTTTGTGCCCGAGGACTATTGGCAGATTCGCGGCATGGGTGCCGCTCAGGGCGCTGCCGAGGACGACCGCTTTAAGATCGCGCACAAGACGGCGCGTTTTACCGACAAAGATGCCGCCGAGACAGCGTATGGTCACGTCGACGGCGCTACGACGGCGACCGTTGCCGCGGTGACCAAGCGCTCGCGTAAGCAGCAGCCGCCCACGCCGTTTGCGACGACCTCGCTGCAGGCTGCCGCTGCGGCCGAGGGCATCTCGCCTGCGCGTACGATGCGCATCGCCGAGTCCCTCTACATGGCCGGTCTCATCAGCTATCCGCGTGTCGACAACACCGTGTACCCCGCGACGCTCGATCTGGGTGCCGTGGTGAGTGACCTGGCAAAGATTAATCCGGCGCTGGCGCCCGTGTGCAAAAAGGTGCTCGCCGGCCCCATGAAGCCCACGCGCGGTAAAGTCGAGACCACCGACCACCCGCCTATCTACCCCACGGGCGAGGGCGATCCGTCCACGCTCGATGGCGGTCAGCGCAAGCTCTACGACCTCATCGCCCGCCGCTTCCTGGCGACGCTCATGGGTCCCGCGACCATCGAGAACACCAAGCTCGAGCTCGACGTGAACGGTGAGCCGTTCGTGGCTTCGGGCGATGTGCTCGTGACTCCGGGCTTCCGCGAGGCGTATCCGTATGGACTTAAGCGCGATGAGCAGATGCCGCCGCTGGAGCAGGGCGATACGGTCGATGTGTTCGACATTAAGCTCGAGGCCAAGCAGACCGAGCCGCCCGCGCGCTACAGCCAGGGCAAGCTCGTGCAGGAGATGGAAAAGCGCGGCCTGGGTACCAAGTCCACGCGTGCGAGCATCATCGAGCGCCTGTATGCCGTGCGCTATCTCAAAAATGATCCTGTTGAGCCGAGCCAGCTGGGTATCGCCATCATCGACGCGCTGACGCAGTTTGCCCCGCGCATCACGAGCCCCGATATGACCAGCGAGCTCGATGGCGATATGACCCGTGTGGAGCGCGGCGAGGATACCGAAGAGCATGTCGTGACGCACTCGCGCGCGCTGCTGGCCGGCGTGCTCGACGAGCTGCTCAAGCACACGCAGGAGCTGGGCGACGCCATCAGCGACGCCGTTACGGCCGATGCGCGCGTGGGCGCCTGCCCCAAGTGCGGCAAGGACCTGGTTATGAAGACGAGCGCCAAGACCCGCGGCAGCTTTATCGGCTGCATGGGCTGGCCCGACTGCGACGTGACCTATCCGGTGCCGAGCGGCGTCAAGGTGAGCCCGCTCGAGGGCGAGGCAGCCGTGTGCCCCGAGTGCGGCGCGCCGCGCATTAAGTGCCAGCCGTTCCGCCAGAAGGCCTTCGAGATTTGCGTGAACCCCACGTGCCCCACCAACTACGAGCCTGACCTTAAGGTGGGCGAGTGCAAGGTGTGCGCCGAGGCCGGACGCCATGGCGACCTGATCGCGCACAAGAGCGAGAAGAGCGGCAAGCGCTTTATCCGCTGCACCAACTACGATGACTGCGGTGTGAGCTATCCTCTGCCGGCGCGCGGTAAGCTCGAGGCGACGGGCGAGACCTGCCCCGAGTGCGGCGCCCCCATCGTGGTGGTCAACACGGCGCGCGGCCCGTGGCGCATCTGCGTGAACATGGACTGCCCGACCAAGGAGAAGAAGCCCGCCCGCGGCCGCAAGACCACGACCAAGGCGAGCACGGCAAAGAAGACGACGGCGGCCAAGAAGACGACGGCTAAGAAAGCCACTGCCGCCAAGAAGGCGACCGCGAAGAAGTCGACTGCCAAGAAAGCAGCCGCCGACAAGTAACGGCGCAGTCGGAACATTGACTAAAACAAAAATGAGCGAGGACCTCAAAATCCTCGCTCGTTTTTTATCCGGCAGTTAGGGACGTTCCTTTTCTGCCGGCAGTTTAGGAACGTCCCTAACTGCCGACTCGGGAACGACAAAGCGCTAGTTCACTTCGACGGGTTTGGCGCCGGGATAGCGCTCCTCAAAGTCTAGGCGGTACTTATTGTCATTGGTGCCCGCCACGTTGTCGCGCGACAGCGGCGCCACGATCTCATTCTTGTGGTCCGCAGGCTTGGCGTATTTCAGGCTGATCTCCCAGGCATCACAGATTGCGTCAATGCGGTGATCCAGGTCGTCGTACAGGGCAACGATGTCTTTCCAGGAGCTGTAGTTCTTGGAGCTCGTCGGGACGTCTAGGTCCTCGACGATGTCGTAATACTGCTCGATGGTGTCCTCCGTGCGCTCGGCGACGTCGGCGAGATTTTGACGGGTGGTTCGATCCTCTTCCAGATAGCTGCCGTTGAAGTTCTGTGCGCAGCCACGGACGTAGTTGTCGAGGTCTTCGAGCAAGTCGTAGTATTCGCTCAGTCGGCGGTAGAGATTCTGCTCGGAGAGCGTTGCTTCGCCGCCATCATCGTCGTCATCGTCATCATCGTCGTACAGGCTGTTGGGATCGCCGAGAGGCTTTAGGTCATCGTCGTCGACGTCATGGTGCAGCTTAGCTACCTCGGCAGTCGTCTGCGTGGCGGCGTTGTCGAAAGGCTTGATCACAAAGAAAACGACCAGGGCGATGATGATCGCCACCAGCACAACGATAACGGCGATAAGCGGCCCGGTGCCGCTCTTTTTGGGAGCGGGGGTCTGTGGCGAAGCGGGCGCGTATGCGGGAGCCGGCTGCTGTTGGGGCGAGCCGCTCGCGACGGGTATGCGCTGCGTGGTCTCGACGGCCGCGGGGCCTGCGGCGAGGTCGGGGCGATAGGCGAGGGGGTCGTCCGCCTTGGCTTGCGGCGTATCGAGGGAACCGGTCTGCTCAAAAGCGGGCTGGCTATCGCTCGCGGTTGTTTGCTCAACGGATGCACCGCACGAGGTGCAGAACTTGGCATTATCTGCAAGAAGCTTGCCGCACGAGGCGCAATACCGAGACATTGCCACTCCTTTCGCCACATTTCAATGCAATACGACGATTATACCCAGCACCCCAAAAAGCCGGCAGTTGGGGACGTTCCTTTTCGGCCGGCAGTTTAGGAACGTCCCTAACTGCCGCCTGAGTAGCCATTGGCTAGGTGGGATTTGGGACGCACCGAGCACTGGGGTATCATGGCTTGGTTGATATATCTGCATTTACGCGCCTTGTAGGAAGGGGCTGCGCCCATGGCTTTTGAGCCCGCTCAACATAGCTTTATCACGCTCGAGGGCGTCGACGGTGCCGGCAAGTCCACGCAGGCGCGCCTGCTTGCCCGCGCTCTTGAACTCGCTGGCTACCAGGTTGTGAGCCTGCGCGAGCCGGGCGGTACCGCCATCAGCGAAAAGATCCGCGCTCTGCTACTCGACCCCGCCAACACGGCGATGGGCGACACCTGCGAGCTGCTGCTCTACGAGGCGGCGCGTGCCCAGCTGGTGCACGAGGTCATCGCCCCAGCCCTTGCGGCCGGCAAGGTGGTCCTGTGCGACCGTTTCTACGATTCCACGACCTGCTATCAGGCGTTTGCCGATGGCCTCGACCGTCAGATGGTATGCGATGCCAACAACCTGGCTGTCGCCGGTACGCATCCGGCGCTCACGCTCGTCTACCACATCACACCCGAGCAGGCGGCGCTACGCATGGCAGCCCGTGGCGCGGCAGATCGCATGGAGGCAAAAGGCATGGCCTTCCAAGAGCGCGTCTACCAGGGATTTTGCGCCATTGCCGCCGAGGAGCCAAACCGCGTAAAGCTCATCGACGCCACTACGACCGTCGAGGTAGTTTTCGAGAAGACGGTCGAGCAGGTTCGCGCGTACGGTCTCGATATCCCCCAGGATGCTGTCGCCGCCGCGCTTGCCAAGGAGGCCGAGTAACATGGCCCCCGCTCAGGCAAGCCTGCTGGCCAAGCTCGACACCCAAGAGCGCGTGCGCGACTTTTTGACCAATGCCGTCGCCAGCGGTCGCGCATCGCACGCCTACCTGTTTTTGGGCGCGCCCGGCGCGGGCAAGCTCGACGCCGCGTGGGCGCTCGCCCAAGCCTTCCTGTGCGAGCAGGATGGCTGCGGCTCATGCGATAGCTGCGTGCGCGTCGCCCGCCATACGCACCCCGACGTGCACTATTACACGCCCGAGAGCGCCACGGGCTACCTCATCGCCCAGACCCGCGAGCTGCTCGACGACGTGCCTCTGGCGCCCATTCGTGCCAAGGCCAAGGTCTACATCATCGACCGTGCCGAGCAGCTGCGCGCCAACACCGCCAACGCACTGCTCAAAACACTCGAGGAGCCGCCCGAGGGCGTTATGTTCATCCTGCTGGGCACCTCGGCAGACGTGATGTTGCCCACCATCGTGAGCCGCTGCCAGTGCGTGCCGTTTCGGCTGGTATCGCCCGCCGTCGCCGCGCAGGCCGTGAGTCGCGCCACCGGTCAGGACCCTGCGCGTTGCCGCATGGCCGTCGCCGTAGCGGGAAGCCCCACGCGTGGCATCGAGTTCCTCAAGAGCGCCGAGCGCCAGGATGCTCGCCGCCAGATGGTCCGTGCCATCGATTCGCTCATCGCCGCCGACGAGGCCGACGTGCTCAGCCGCGCCAAGTCGCTCATCGTCGCCGTTAAGGCGCCGCTCGCCGAGGTCAAGTCCACGCAGGAAAAGGTGCTCGAGCAAAACGCCGATTACCTGTCGCGTGGAGCATTGAAGCAGCTTGAGGACCGCAACAAGCGCGAACTCAACGCGCGCGAGCGTTCGGGTATCATGGAAGCGCTGGCGAGCGCGCGGACGCTTATGCGCGACGTGCTGCTGACGCTTCAGGACGAGGCAGCCGACGTAGTGAACGAGGACGTGCGCGACACGATCGGGCGGCTTGCCGCCGCGACCAATGTTGCGGGTGCCACGCGGGCGCTCGAGGCAGTCGCGACCGCCGAGCGCAACATTGCCAGAAACGTTACTCCCCAGCTGGCCATCGAGGTCATGCTGTTCGATATCAGGAAGGCACTGAAATGCCGTTAGTCGTACCCGTTAAGTTTACCTACGCCTCGCGCGACCTGTGGTTCGATCCGCAGGATTTGGATATCCTCGAGGCCGATTATGCCATTTGCTCCACCGAGCGCGGAACCGAGATCGGCCTGGTCACGGCCGATCCCTTCGAGGTGCCGCAAGACGAGATCGGTCAGCCGCTCAAGCCCGTGCTGCGCGTGGCGAGCGACATCGACCTGCAGCTTGCCGACGACCTGGCCATCCAGGGCGACGGGGCCATGGTCGACTTCCGCCGCCTGGTCAAGGAGCTCGACCTCGAGATGAAGCCGGTCGGCGTCGAGTACCTGTTTGGCGGCGAGAAGGCCGTGTTCTACTTTGCGGCCGAGGAGCGCGTCGATTTTCGTCAGCTCGTCAAGGACCTGTCCTCGACGCTGCACATTCGCGTCGATATGCGCCAGATCGGCGTGCGTGATGAGACCCGCCTGGTGGGCGGCTATGCCCAGTGCGGACAGGAGCTCTGCTGCACGCGCTTTGGCGGACAGTTTGAGCCCGTCTCGATTCGCATGGCAAAAGAGCAGGACCTACCGCTCAACTCGTCCAAGATCAGCGGCGTTTGCGGCCGCCTGATGTGCTGCCTGCGCTATGAGTTCGAGGCCTACAAGGACTTTAAGAGCCGTGCGCCCAAAAAGAAGACGCTCATCGATACGCCGCTCGGCAAGGCGCGTATCCAGGAATATGACACGCCGCGCGAGCAGCTGGTGTTGCGTCTGGAGAACGGCAAGGTCTTTAAGGTCAACTTGGCCGATATGACGTGCTCTGAGGGCTGCAAAAAGAAGGCCGCCGAGCAGGGCTGCAACTGCCGTCCCGACTGCGTGACGCGTGACGTGCTCGAGCGCATCGAGTCGCCCGAGATGCGCCTGGCGCTCATGGAGCTCGATCGCGAAAACGGCGTCGACGTGGGCGATGGCCTGTCGAGTGCCGACCGTCTGGCCGGTACGTCGATGCCCAAGCGCCGTCGTCGCGATGCTGAATCCGATGCTCGCGCCGGTCAGGGCCAGGGCGAGGGCCGTGGCCGCGGAAAGGGCCGTGGTAAGGCCGAGGCACCCGAGGCCGAGGAGGCCGCCGGTGCCCGTCGTCGTCGCAAGCGCGCGGGCTCGGGCGATGCTATCGAGGCTGCAGCCGCGGGCAAGAACGCCTCTCGCGAGCGCGAGGTTCAGCAGCCCCAGCAGCAGAATCGCGGCGGTGGCATGAACCCCACACGTCGCCGCCGCCGTCATCTGTCGAGCGAGGAGCGCGAGGACGCCTTCCGCGCCGCAGCTGCTCGCGAGGCCGGTGCCGCTTCCAAGGGTCCCTCGGCCTCCGATGCGTCTGCCGACAAGGGCGGCAAGTCACGTGGCGAGGAGGAGCGCGCGCCGCGTCCGCGCCGTCGCCATTCCTCGGGCGCGCAACAGAAGCCCTCAGTGCCCTCCGTGGCCGATCAGGTCTCGGATGGCGAGGTCAAGGTCACGCGCCGTCGTCCCGGAGATGGTGGGGGAGCGGCTGCCAAGGCTTCGCGTGGCGCCGCTCGCGACGAGCGCGAGCCGCGCGAGGATCGCGGTGGCGAGGGCTCGGCCGACCAGGGTCAAAAGCGCCGTCGCCGGCGCCGTTCCCGCAAGCCGCGCCAGGATGGTGGCGAGGGCTCGACCCCGTCTTCGTCCGCACCGCAACCGCCCGCCGGCGAATAACGCCCGCGAGCGGATTTAGCCCGCCTTGCCCCGAGCGCATCGGGGTATCATAGCGCCGAATCAACAACCCTCCCTGCGACCGAATGTAGGGAGGGTTGTGTCTTGAAGAGCCATCTGAGCATATCGAGCCGTCTGCAGGGTGCCGGTGCCCTACCGTTTGCGGACGAATTGCTACCGTTTGCCGAGCGGGTGGCACGCGAGGCGCTCGAGGCATTGTCGCCAACACGATGTGCCGGCTGCGAGCGCGCCGGTGCGCTTATTTGCCAAGACTGCCTGGCCGCGCTCACGCTCATCGACCCACGTCATAGCTGCACCCGATGCGGCGCCCCGTTTGGGGATTTGCTGTGCACTGAGTGTTCGGTCGAGGGCACGTCCTCGGCAATGGCGGAGGCGCTCGACCGCTGCCTGGCGTGCGCCGTCTATGCGCATCCGCTGCCGCGCATCATTAAAGCGTACAAGGATGCGGGCGAGCGACGTCTGGCTCCGTATCTGGCGGAGCTGCTCTACGACACCGCCCTGCATGCCCAGATCGTAGCGCCCGAACGCTTAGGAGGTGTGCTGTCCAGTGCGGATGCGGTGGTGTTTGTGCCTGCGACAGCGGCAGCGTTTCGGCGGCGTGGTTTTGATCATATGGAGGCTATTGCGCGCCCATTTTGCGAGCTGTCGGGTGTTCCCCTGCTCGATGCTCTCGTCAAGTACGGGCATGGCGACCAGCGCGAACTCGGTCGTGAGGAGCGCCGCGAGCGTGCCCAAGGCATGTACGAGACGGTTGAGGACGTGCACGGCCGCCGCCTGCTGCTTATCGATGACGTTATCACCACGGGTGCGACGATGGCCGCGGCTTCGGCGGAACTCAAGCGCGCCGGCGCTGCGGCAGTCGATGGCCTCGCTATCGCACGCGTTTGGTAGGGGTGGTTTTGTGGCAGTGAAGATTGAGCGGCGCAGCGAGTCGACAGACGATCAGCTAGCGGCTTCCGTAATCCTAACAGGCGCCTCGGCGCTACGCATGATGCGCGCCGAGCGCCGACAAATGGGTTACATCAGCTGGAGGGACCTCGATCCCGATGAAGAGCGCCGTGTGCTGTGCACGTCGTCGCCCTCGACCGAGGACATCTATCTTCCCGACTTGGTGCGGATTGGGGCCGCAAGCGGCGAGGTGCAAGAAGATCTTTGCTTGCTGGTGGGATCTGCGGCGCAGCGCCGCCGCATGCCTGGCGTGGGCTGGTCCGTATGCTCCGGGTTGCCCGCCGGCTCGATTCTAGAGGTGGAACCGGGGGTGTACAGTCTATCTCCCGAGGCCCTTTGTGTTGCCATCGCGCGCGAGATCGGCTGCATCCAGGCGTTTGCCCTGGCCCAGGAACTGTGCTCTAAGATTTCACTGAGCGACCGCGGGAAGTATCTGCCTCCCTACACCTCGCCTGTTACGAATAAACTTGCAAAGGACAAGGACCAGCCAGCAGACGTGGGCTACTTTGAAGTCGAGCCGGTGCTGATGCCCGATCGTCTGGCAGATTACCTTGCGGCATGCAAGGGGAATGTGGCCAAACAGCTGCTGCGTCTGTGTCCCTATCTTTCGGAAAACCTGCTCTCGCCCATGGAGTGCATCATGCTCGCCCTGTTTTCGCTTCCGTTTTCCTATGGCGGGTTTGCCTGCGGACCTTTTAAGACCGACTACAAGGTCGAGTTCGATGACCGTGCGCAGGCAATCTCGGGGATGCCTCATGCAGTTTGCGATGCGTATCAAGAGGCAGCCCGGTTTGACCTGGAATACAACGGTGAGCTGGGCCATTCCTCCCGGAGGGGACGTATCCATGATGAAAAACGCAACACGGGCTTGATTACTGTGGGAATCGAGGTCGCAACGGTCAACAACGAAATGCTCTGCGACATGGAAGCGATGGAAGCGCTCGCATGGCGCATCCACCAGCGTATGCGAAAGCGGTACCGGAATCGTGTCGATGCCCGCAGGAAGAAGCAAGAGGCGTTGCTTAACACGCTGCGGGCGTGTTTTGGGCTTAAGCCGGTCTAATTCACGTCGAAAATAGGGGGTTAATCATATGCCCTGGCCAAAATATGGCAAATATGAGTACTGTCACTAAATCAGTAACAGCAAAATCAAGGAATTTAGGACTCGGAGGCGTCATAAAGTAAGAAGATAATAAACAAATGTAGAATAACTAAGCATCAGGTTGGCGACACTGAGCGCATAATCTGTCCGAGAGGCCAAAATTGCCTGTTACTAAATTGGTGACAGTACTCATATTTGCCATTTTTTGGCCACAGCACCCTAGGAAGGGTGCCCCGGAGCTCCCCATAGGGGGAGCTCCGGGCTTCACAGGGGCACGAATAGCCCACTCCGACCTGCGAAATCTGTACTCGCGATGCGAATGACGCCCCTAACCTTAAACTATAGCTTGAACTTAGCTATAATGCGCTACGTTCCTACCAGGCTGTGGTTGCGGACGGACGAAATGCCCGTCCTAGTCCAAGACAGACGCGGTCAAAGGGATCCACGTAAGCGACCGCGTGCGCGCGGCGCGATCATGGCGCGTCCTAGATGTAAGCCGCACCGTCCGTTCTACTTTCTTTGGGGCAATACCGCCTCGCGGGCGAGCGGGCCAGTCGTGAAGGTGGCTGCGGCCTCCCGAGCAAACACCCCGGTGCGCAAGTGTGGGGTCAAATACCAGGTCAGCTGGTGGGAACAATCTGATATTCCGTGCAACGCACGGATCGTATACGACACAGAAGGCAGGGTAGTGGACATGGTGAGGGGCAGCTTGATGCACGCGGCTCGGTTAGGTGCTGGGACCGCAGCGGTCATCGCCGTTTTGGGCCTGAGCGGATGCGCGTTCAACCCGCTGTCTACGTTCACGACTCCCACGATCGACCAGATCGAGTACGAGACCGTCACGCCCACGGTGTCGGATGATGCCCTGGTCACTCCCGGTACCCTGACGGTTGCCCTCGATACCTCCGATGCGCCGCAGGCCATGCAGGGCGCTGACGGCGAGCTCACGGGGTATGCAGTCGACGCTGCCCGCGCCCTCGCAAGCCGCATGGGCCTTAAGGTCACCTTTGTCGATGCGTCCTCGGCTGGTTCCGCGCTCGGCGACAATAAGGCTGATATCTTTATCGGCGAGATCAACTCCACGGACGGGGACGTTAGCTCGCTCGGCACCTGCCTGTACGATGCCGCTTCCGTGTTCGGTAAAACCAGCGATGGTGGGTCGCTAAGCGTTTCCACCGATACTCTTAACACGTCTACTCTAGGTGTCCAGATATCCTCGGCCTCGCAGGAGGCGCTTGCTAAACAGAGCATCACCGCCAACCAAAAGACCTACTCCAACATCAACGAGTGCTTTGAGGCGCTCGAGTCCGGCGAGGTCGACTATGTGATCTGCGACTCCACGGCCGGCGGTTACCTTGCGCGCCTGATGAGCGAGATCTCCTATGTCGGTGCGCTCGAGGCGCCCTCGACGCTTGGTGTTGCAGGCCTTTCGTCCAATGACGAACTGTGTCGTGCCGTGAGCGATGCCCTCGACGGTATTACGGCCGACGGCACGCTCGAGGCGGTCCACTGCGTCTGGTACGGCACGATGCCCTACGACCTCACCACTAAGACGGTTTCGGGCGCTAACGTGCAGCCGGGCGACTCTGAGTCCAGCGAGACCGCATCCTCCGGCAGCGAGTCCTCCGATTCCAACAATGAGACCGCACCCTCCGAAGACAAATCGTCCAGCCAGGAAGACACCATCACCGACGACGACATTAACAAGCTTAATAGCTAGTTATTGCTAGGGGTGGCGTCTCCTATGCGCTAGGAGAGATGCCTCTTCACGGTTTCAACACGCACTGCCGGGCTTCCCCAATAGGGGAGCCCGGCTTTTTCATCTCTATAAAACCAGCAGGTCAAAGCCAATTTTCGGGACCAAATACAAAGTCGCCGGCTCCCTCCTATAGCGCACTTTGCCACAGAAAAGTGCGAGACTTCGGTATGCGGTATCAAGCAATCGTTATTCGGGTCTTTAGGAATCCGCGTGATTAAATGCACGGCAATGGGTACATAGCCAGTACAGTAAGTCCCCGAGGCAGATTGGAGCCACGTATGGATATCAAGGTTTCTGGACGCAAGACGACGGTAACCGATGCTCTGCGTGCGCATGTGGATGAGAAGATCGGCGAGGCGCTCAAGGTTTTCGATATCGAGCCCATGACAGTCGACGTCGTGCTTCGTTATGAGAAGAACCCCTCGAACCCCAACCCGGCAATCGTCGAGGTTACGGTTCGTGCCCGCGGTTCGGTAATTCGCGTTGCCGAGCACGGTGCAGATATGTACGCCGCCATCGACCTCTCTGCCGATAAGGTCACCCGCCAGCTGCGCAAGTTCAAGACCAAGGTCGTGGACAACCGCCAGGGCGGTGCTAGCGCAGCGGATGTCGCACCGGTCGAGCGCGTCGAGGATCTGGCCGACCTGCTGCTGCCCGAGGAGGAGGACGACCTGCTCGTCCGCGAGAAGGTCATCGATGTCACCCCGATGACTGAGGAGCAGGCGCTGGTGCAGACCGATCTGCTCGGCCACGACTTCTACGTGTTCGAGAACGCGACGACTGGCCTCATCAATGTGGTGTATCACCGTAAGAATGGTGGATATGGCATCATCAAGCCCCGTATCGAAACACTTGACGAGTAAAATACGTTAACTTGCATGAGTTAACGGCCGGCGGTCATCCCATGCGGATGGCCGCCTTTTTTACGTAAGGAGTCGCTTTGATGGACAAGGCTGCATCTACCGGCCATTCTGACCGCTGCCGCATCGTCGTCGATACCTGCTGCGACTTTAGCCCCGAGGTCGCCGCGAACCTCGATGTCGATATCTTGGGCTTCCCCTTTATCATCGATGGCGAGGAGCGCACGGACGATATCTGGTCGAGCATCAGCCCTAAGGAGTTCTACGACCGCATGCGTGCCGGCGCTCGCGTGTCTACATCCGCCGTGTCGCTCGGTCGCTATATCGAGTTCTTTACCGAGTGCGCCAAAGAGGGCACGCCTACGGTCTACCTGTGCTTTACCTCGGCGCTGTCGTCGAGCTACAACTCTGCGTGCCAGGCGGCGGACGCCGTGCGCGCCGAGTATCCTAACTTTGAGCTGTACGTGGTCGACAACGCCCTGCCCTGTGCGACCGGCGAGCTCTTGGCGCTCGAGGCCGTCCGTCAACGCTCGGCGGGACTCACCGCCAAGCAGCTGGTCGACTGGGCAAACGAGGCCAAGACCTATGTCCACGGCTACTTTACGCTCGAGAGCTTTGACGCGCTGGCTGCCGGCGGCCGCATTCCGCCCGCGGCGGCACAGCTCACGGCAAAGCTCGATGTCAAGCCCGAGCTCTCCTACGACCTGGCCGGTTCGCTGTCGCTGATCGGCGTCAACCGCGGCCGCAAGAAGGCGCTCAAGTCCATCCTCAAGTCGTTCCGTGAGAACTACGTGCCCGATCGCACCATGCCCATCGCCATTATGACTGCCGATGCCGAGAAGGACGGCGACTGGCTCGAAGCCGCCATCCGCAAGGAGGAGGGCTGTGCCGACGTCACGATCATTCGCAGCTCCGTGGGCCCCACCATCGGCTCGCACGTGGGGCCCGGCATGGTGGCCTGTGCGTTTTGGGGCAAGAACCGCGCCGAGAAAGCCTCGCTTTCCGACCGCATCGCGCGCCGTGTGCGCGGCGAGTAGACAGGCGCTACGACCACGGGCGCCCCGCAGCTCAAGCGCTGGCACCGAGTATTCAACCTGGTAACAACACCCAACCCAAAAGGAAAGGTTTCATGGCAAACAAGCTCTCCGTCGCATTTATCGGCACCGGAATCATGGGTGCCCCCATCGCCGGCCACATCCTGGATGCCGGCTATCCCGTCACGGTCAACAACCGTACCAAGTCCAAGGCCGCCGCGCTTATCGAGCGCGGTGCCGTTTGGGCCGATACGCCGGCAGATGCCGTGGCGAACGCCGACGTCGTCTTTACCATGGTGGGTTATCCCTCCGAGGTCGAGGAGCTCTACCTGGCGGGCGACGGCCTGCTCGCGTGCACTAAGCCCGGCGCGGTCCTGATCGACCTCACCACAAGCTCGCCCGAGCTGGCGCGCGACATTGCCGAGGCCGCCCAGGTTTCTGGTCGCATGGCGTTTGACTGCCCCGTCACCGGCGGCGAGTCGGGTGCTATCGCCGGCACGCTCACGGCTATCGTGGGCGCTACCGAGAACGACATCGCGCCGGTCCGCGACATCCTTGCCACCTTCGCGGCCAACATCTGCTGCTTCGACGGCGCTGGCAAGGGCCAGGCTGCCAAGCTCGCCAACCAGGTGTCGCTGGGCGCCTGCATGGTCGGCATGGCCGATGCGCTGGCGTTTGCCGAGCTGAGCGGCCTTGATCTGGAGAAGACCCGTCAGATGATCCTGGGCGGCACCGGCAAGTCCGGCGCCATGGAGAGCCTGGCGCCCAAGGCGCTCGATGGCGACTACAAGCCCGGCTTTATGGTCGAGCACTTCATTAAGGACCTGCGTCTGGCGCTCGCCTACGCCGATGACCGCGAGCTCGCGCTGCCCGGCGCCGACGTGGCCTTTACGCTCTACGACATGCTCGACGCCATCGGTGGTGCCAAGCTGGGCACCCAGGCCATCACGGTCCTCTACAAGGAGGAGGCCGACGCCATCGCCGCCGGTCTGGACTGGTCGCAGTATCGCCCCGAGGAGCACGGTGCCCACGAGGACGGCTGCGGTTGCGGCGAGCACGGCGAGGACCATGAGTGCGGTTGTGGCCATCACCACGGCGAGGACCACGAGTGCTGCGGCGGCCACGGCCATGACGACGGCCACGAGTGCTGCTGCGGCCACCATCACGGGGAGTAGCGCCCATGAGCTGGACGTTCGTGGTGCTTGCGCTGCTGCTCTTTCTCTTTGCGATCTACATCGGCTTTTTGTGCGGCCAGTGGGCGTGCGAAAAGCGCGTCATCACCAAGCGCGACTACTGGATCGCCAACTTTGCGGGTGCGGCGGCAGTCGTCCTGCTGACCTGGGTGTTTTCGCTGTTCCCGCTGGTGCAGTTTGCGCCGATCGGCTGGCTCGGCGGCTTTATCGCCGGTCTTAAGATGAGCTTTGGCGAGTCCGTCGGTCCGTGGCGCAAGCACGACGAGGTCTTTAACGTCAACAAGGCTCACCGCGCCGCCGCCGACGCGGGCGACGCCGAGGAACGCCGCCGTGCGCGTCGCAATGGCGCAGCCGACCGACAGCTCATCTCGGTCACCGATGACAGCAAGGGTGCTGGCAAGCACGCTAAGAAATAAGAAGAGGTAACTATGGCAGAAAACAAAGACGAACAGCTCACCGACGAGGAGCTGGCACAGCTTCAGCTGGCAGAGGAGAACGAGAACGCCGTCGACCGTCTGGTCAAGGAGCTCGGCTGCCCCACGCGCCGCATCCGCCAGTTTGCCGCCCGCGTGCTGCATCTGCTGGCCGAGCGTGACCCGCAGCGCGTCGTGCCCTGCGTGCCTGCGCTGATCGAGGCGCTCGACCGCCCCGAGGCGCAGACCCGCTGGGAGGCCCTCGATGCCCTGACGGCGCTCGCTACCACCTGCCCCGAGCAGCTGGGCGATGCCTTTGAGGGCGCCGAGACCGCACTGTTCGACGAGATCTCCTCCACGCTGCGCTATGCCGCCTTCCGCCTGCTGTGCGTGTGGGGTGCCACGAGCGTCGAGCGTTCGCGCGAGGCTTGGCCCATCCTGGACGAGGCCATCCAGTGCTACCACGGCGACCTCGAGTATCGCGACATGCTCGGTTGCCTGTACGAGTTTTGCCAGGGCGAGATCGACGCCGAGGTTGCCGAGAAGCTCGCGCTGCGCCTTAAGTTCGATGCCGAGAACGGTAAGGGCAGCTATCTCAAGGCCCGTTCGAGCGAGATTTGCGAAATGCTTGTTAAACGTTTTGGCCTGGATCTCTCCAAAAAGAAGAAGCGTGCTAGCGTTAAAAAATCTGACGACGCCGAAGACGAGGAGTAACAGATTATGGCGCACGATGTAGTCCTGATTCCCGGTGACGGCATCGGTCCCGAGATTACGCAGGCCATGCGCCGCGTGGTCGAGGCCACCGGTGTCCAGATCAATTGGAACGTCCAGGAGGCCGGCGCCGGCGTCATGGACGAGTTTGGCACGCCGCTGCCCCAGCACGTGCTCGACGCGGTCGCCGAGACTAAGGTTGCCATCAAGGGCCCCATCACCACGCCGGTCGGCACGGGTTTCCGCAGCGTTAACGTGGCCCTGCGCAAGCACTTTGACCTGTATGCCTGCGCGCGTCCCTGTCTGTCGCAGCCGGGCGACGGCTCGCGTTTCCGCGACGTCGACCTGGTCATCGTGCGCGAGAACACCGAGGACCTCTATGCCGGCATCGAGTTCGACGAGGGCGCAGCCGAGGTCGAGGAGCTCTCGCAGCTTGTCGAGCGTTCGGGCCAAAAGACATTCGCCGCCGATTCCGCCATCTCGATCAAGCCCATCTCTATCGCCAAGAGCCGCCGTATTGTGGAGTACGCCTTTGAGTATGCCCGCCGCTGCGGCCGCAAAAAGGTGACGGCCGTGCACAAGGCCAATATCATGAAGGCGACCGACGGCCTGTTCCTGCGCGTTGCGCGCGAGGTGGCCGCGGGCTATCCCGATATCGAGTTCAACGACAAGATCGTCGACGCCACCTGCATGGGCCTGGTCCAGAACCCCAACGACTTCGATGTCTTGGTACTGCCCAACCTGTACGGCGACATCGTGAGCGACCTGTGCGCCGGCCTGGTGGGCGGCTTGGGCATGGCCCCCGGCTCCAATATCGGTGCCGACTGCGCCATCTTTGAGGCTACGCACGGCTCCGCGCCCGATATCGCTGGCCAGGATATCGCCAACCCCACGGCCGAGATCCTCTCTGCTGCGATGATGCTCGATCACCTGGGCGAGAACGACGCTGCCAATCGCATTCGTGCCGCCGTGTCCGTCACGCTCGACGAGGGCAAGCAGGTTACCGGTGACGTGCGTCGTGCCCAGACCGGCTCCGTTGAGGGCGCTGTGGGCACGCAGGCCTTTGCCGATGCCGTTATCGCGCACCTGGCCTAAGGCATGCACGCTGCAAACGCCTAAATAGTACTTAAGTGTTTGCGTATAACCTAAGAATCAATACGCCCGGCGCCTCGTCGGGCGTATTCTATTGAAGACTATGTTTCCTAACAAGGAGTAACTGATATGGGTCTGATTCAAAAGAAGGACGAGAAGGACGAGATCGACGGCATCCAGATCATCGAGCGCGGCGAAGGCCCCGACGGTGATGAGGACGAGAAGATCGACCTGGTCGCCGGTACGTCTGCCGAGCACATTGCTGCCGGCACGACCGCCGAGGAAGAGGACGCTCGCCTGGAGGCAAAGGTCGCCGCGGACGCCGCCGACGAGAACCTCATGCCCGAGGAACAGGACGAGGACGACGACTCCGACGCGGACGACCATGCATCCAAGCACAAGAAGACGATGATCGCCGCCTTCGTGGTTGCAGTCGTGATCGCTGCGGTGGTCGGCTTCTTTATTGGCAATGGCGGCTTTGGCGGCAAGGGTGTCGGTTCGTCGACCCTGACCGAGGACCAGCTCGATTCGACCGTGGCAAGCTATAGTTATAACGGCAAGAAGAGCGACATCACCGCGCGCGAGGCCATCGAGAGCCAGTACAGCCTCGATACCGTCAAGGATAGCGATGGCAACTACACCGCTCCTTCTGCCGATGTCATCCTGTCCTACGTGCGCAACAAGATTCTGCTCGATGCTGCCGAGGACGAGGGCATTACCGTCTCTTCTAAGGAGATGAAGAAGTACGCCGAGGATTCCATCGGCACCTCCGACTACAAGACCATGGCAAAACAGTACGGCGTGTCCAAGGATCAGGCCAAGCAGATCGTCCGTCAGTCCGCGACGCTGCAGAAGCTCTACAAGAAGAAGGTGGGCGATGCTTCCGCGAGCATGCCGACCGCTCCGACCGAGCCTTCTGACGGCAACGAGGAGACTGCGAGCAAGGACTACGCCGACTACATCATCAAACTTGCCGGCGACGAGTGGGATAGCTCGAAGGGCACCTGGAAGGACGCCGACAGCACCTACGCTAAGGCCTTCGCCGACGATGCCTTTACCGCCGATAGCGCCACCTATAAGCAGGCCATGACCGCCTATTACACCGCTTACCAGCAGTATTCTTCGCAGGCTTCGAGCGCCAGCTCCAAGTGGACCGAGTACGCCAACAGCCTGTACGCCAAGGCCAACATCAGCATTTACGGCCTGTTTGCGTAAGATCTGCCTGAGCTTACCGATCGCGTAGCCGAACTATCTGAATAAGCCCGCTAGAACGATATCCGTTCTAGCGGGCTTATTACGTCGGAGGTACCGGTAGTTAAATAATCTCAATTAATCTTTAAGTCCAAAGAGGTTATCGGCTTCATCGTCAGGCATATATTCCAGTACATCGCCCGGTTGGCAGTCGAGTGCCCGGCATATCGCGTCAAGAGTTGAAAAGCGCACGCCAGAAACCTTGCCCGTCTTGATGCGCGACATATTGACCTGGGAGATGCCCACGCGTTCCGCAAGCTCTTTGGATGAGATCTTGCGTTCGGCGAGCATGCGGTCGAGCCGCAGAATAATCATGGATTCCCCCTAGAGCAACTCGTCATCTTGTATTTGCAGGATACACCCGTACTGGAAGACGCTGGCAATCAGGCTAATAATCAGGCCTGCAAAGACCATAGAGAGGTCGAGGTGCTGGCCGCCAAGCGCATCCGTAAAGTTGCCGCCAAATCCTGAGAGTATCAGCCCCGTGACTATGGCACCAAGAAGCTTCACAGCAACGCCGCCAATAAGGAACAAATGTCCTACTTGACGTAGTATGCGGATGCATTCGAGGTCAAAGGGCCTGCCCGCCTTTTCAATGGCGGAGAAAAACCTGTATGCGCTTAGCACAATGGCAAGCGCAAGGCATGTCATCATGGCGCTCCCTATGGCAGTATGACCGTCGTGCGCGACAAGCATAAGAGGGGTCTGTTCATTGGCGCCGACGAGAGCGAGAGATGGCCCTTTGCCGGCATTAAGCTCTACGGATTGGAGGCAGAACCCTTGGGAGAGGCTAGGCAATATGAGTAGAAGCTCGATTGCAATGACTGCGAGAAGTCCCAGAGCGAGCGCTACGGCGGTGCAGATTGTGGCCCATTTGCAGATGTGAGCGAGCTTCCTCAGATCGGCTATTGCCTGTTCGCGGTTGATGGATTCATTCGATTTGGATACGTTCCAGCGGATCATAGCTCCTCCAACCAATGTCTAGGATGATATTTAAATCTTATAACATACTTAATGATAAACGATAAACAATTACAGATTAGAGTAAGTTATGTTTGTAAGACGAATAGCGAGAGCTTATGGCATATTTAGGGAGTGAGAGTTTGGCACGTGGGGGATGGACGAGTATCGAAATTTCCCGCAACCGCGCAAGTGCTTCATCGGGTCTCCCTAATTCATATGGAAAAGGAGCTGCAAACGATTGGAAATAACCGCTGAGCGGTCGAAAACTACCGTTCACCGATAATTTCTAAACTGGTTCTAACTGGTATTAAGTCAAAAAGACCAATTCACAAATCTTCACAATGACCTGCATTTTTTCTACATGCCTTTTTTGGCCACCCTGCGTTGTTTAGACACAGAAAAGGTTCCGATCTTTCGTCAAAGTATTTCGAAACGGTTTCAAAACCGCAGGTAGAAGTGTTAACGAGCGGTAAACGGTCGATTTATCGCCGTGAGCGGTGCAAAAACGTTTTACTGCGTGAATCAGCGAAAGCGACCTCTTCTGTGATGATATAGTGACAACAACACGTCACGTGGTTACTACCAGTTGAGAGACCACTGGTCTTCAAAGAACGCTTTCCAAGAAGCTTTAAGGGCGTCCGCCCGCTGGCTTCCGAACATCATCGGACTCAGATCGTACACACCTTCGGAAGGGAAATTTGAATGGTTGGCTTTATTCTTACCGGTCATGGACAGTTCGCACCCGGCCTCGCAAGCGCTATCGCTATGGTCGCTGGCGACCAGCCCGCTTTTACCGTCGTTCCTTTTGAGGGCGACCAGGCTGCTTCCTACGGTGAGGATCTCCGCGCCGCTATTACCGCCATGCGCGAGGAGTGCGATGGCGTGCTCGTCTTTGCCGACCTGCTTGGTGGTACCCCGTTCAACCAGGCAATGATGATTGCCCAGGATGTCGACAACGTCGAGATTCTGACTGGAACTAACCTTCCCATGGTTATTGAGCTTCTGTTCCTCCGCGGCAACGCCACGCTCGCCGAGCTTGGCGAGCAGGCCGTGACCGTTGGCCAGACGGGCATCACCGCCCAGACGGTCGCCTCCGTCGCTGGTGCCGAGGAAGAGGATATCTTCGGCGACGAGGACGGCATCTAATGGCCGATTTCGGAGCCAGTGTTCTGAGTTCCTCGGTCGCTCTTTTGGGCCTGCTTGTCATCATGGGCTTGATTTACACCATCTGGTCGCAAATCAACATGAAGAAGAAGCAGAAGTACTTCAAGGAGCTGCACACGGAGCTCAAGCCGGGTCAGGAGGTTCTTTTCGCCGGCGGTATCTACGGAACCGTCAAAGGCATCGAAGGCGAAAAGGTCCAGATCAAAGTCCGATCCGGTGCCGTCGTAGATGTTTCGCGTTACGCGATTCAGGAGATTAAGTAACTGTCGTCAGCAATCAACGAAAGGAAGCTGATCAACATGGCAGAACCCAACATTCTTCTTACCCGCATCGATAACCGACTGGTTCATGGTCAGGTCGCGACCCAGTGGAACTCCACCCTGGGCTCCAACCTCATCCTCGTCGCCAACGACGACGTGTCGACCAACACCATGCGTCAGAACCTCATGAAGATGGCCGCTCCCGCCGGCGTCGCTACGCGTTTCTTCTCCCTGCAGAAGACCATCGACGTCATTGGCAAGGCGAGCCCGCGCCAGAAGATCTTCATCGTGGCCGAAACACCGGAAGACGTGCTTACGCTCGTCAAGGGCGGTGTGCCTATAAAGAAGGTAAACATCGGCAACATGCACATGTCGGAAGGAAAGCGCCAAGTCGCCACCTCCGTCGCAGTTAACGACGAGGATGTCGCTGCGTTTAAAGAGCTGCAGGAATTGGGGGTGGAGTTGGAGATCAGGCGCGTTCCGAGCACGCCTGTTGAGGACACGAGCAAGCTCTTCTCGTAATCCTCGTGATCCACGTTGTCAGGAGTGAAACCCTGACGTTCTGTACGTGATATCCAAAGTGCGTACATACATTTTGAAAGGAGGAGCAAGATGGAATACTCGATCATCCAGGTCGCTCTGGTCTTCATCGTCACGTTCGTCGCGGCAATCGACCAGTTCAACTTCCTCGAGTCTCTCTATCAGCCCATCGTCACCGGCGCCGTCATCGGTCTTATCCTTGGCGACCTCAACACCGGTCTTCTCGTGGGTGGTACCTATCAGCTCATGACGATCGGCAACATGCCGATCGGAGGCGCTCAGCCGCCTAACGCCGTCATCGGCGGCATCATGGCAGCCATTCTCGCTATCGCTACGGGCCTCGAGCCCAACGCGGCAGTCGGCCTTGCCATTCCGTTCGCTCTGCTTGGTCAGCTCGGCGTTACCCTGGTCTTCACGCTTATGTCGCCCCTCATGTCCTCCGCGGACAACATGGCTCATAACGCTGACACCAAGGGCATCGAGCGTCTGAACTACTTCGCCATGGCTCTGCTCGGCCTGATCTTCGCTGTCGTCGTCACCCTGTTCTTCATCGCTGGCGCTACCATCGGTCAGACCATCGCTTCCGCCATCCCGACTTGGCTGCAGACCGGTCTGTCCGCTGCAGGCGGCATGATGCGCTTCGTCGGCTTCGCCGTCCTGCTCAAGGTTATGATGAACCGCGATATGTGGGGCTTCTTCCTCATGGGCTTTGGCCTCGCGCTCATCACCGTTGCCAACGATTCTCTGGCAACCCCTGCTCTGCTCATCCTCGCTCTCATCGGCTTCGGCATCGCTTTCTGGGACTTCCAGCAGCAGACCGAGCTGAAGGGTGCAGCTGTTTCTGACGGAGGTGACTTCGAAGATGGCATCTAATGAGTATGTGATCCCGGAGCACTACGAGGATCTCACTCCTGCTCCGCAGCTCGACCAGAAGACCCTCAACAAGATGGCTTGGCGCTCCTGCTTCCTGCAGGCATCGTTCAACTACGAGCGCATGCAGGCCGCTGGCTGGCTTTACTCCATCATCCCCGGTCTGGAGAAGATCCACACCAACAAGAACGACCTCGCGGCTTCCATGAGCCACAACCTGGAGTTCTTCAACACTCACCCGTTCCTCGTCACCTTTGTTATGGGTATCGTGCTTTCGCTCGAGCAGAACAAGGTTGACATCCCCACGATCCGCGCCGTCCGCGTCGCCGCAATGGGCCCGCTCGGTGGTATCGGTGACGCCCTGTTCTGGCTGACGCTCGTGCCTATCACGGCCGGCATCACCTCCAACATGGCCATCAACGGCAACGCCGCTGCGCCGATCATCTTCCTGGTGATCTTCAACGTCGTCCAGTTCGCTCTGCGCTTCTGGCTCATGAACTGGTCCTACAAGCTTGGCACCAGCGCTATTGACGCTCTGACTGCCAACATGCAGGCCTTCACGCGTGCCGCTTCCATTATGGGCGTCTTCGTCGTCGGTTGCCTGGTCGTCACCATGGGTGGCACCCAGATCAACCTCCAGATCCCCAACGGCACCACCCGTGGCCTCTCCGCTACTACCGTGATCGTCTCCGAGAAGGAGGCCGAGAACTTCACCGGTATGGAGGGCATCGATACCGAGACCGCTGAGGCCGGTACCATCGCCATGACCGATGAGGACGGCAACGCCCTCACCGCTTCCGATGCCGACGGCAACGCTGTCGAGTGCGGCGTCACCGATCTGGGCAACGGCATGGAGTCCGTTACCTACGGCACCGTCACCGAGGATCCGGTCAACTTCTCTGTTGCCGACACCCTCAACACCATCGTCCCGAAGCTTGTCCCGCTTATGCTTACGCTGCTGCTTTACTACATGTTCGCTAAGCACAGCTGGACCCCGACCAAGGGCATTCTGCTGCTCTTCGTTCTGGGCATCCTGGGCGCTGGCCCGCTTGGTCTCTGGCCGAGCATCTGGTAAGGCTCTAGCTTGAGGGGTGTGTCCCTACGCGGCTCACACCCCGACCCCTTAAGCCATGTGTATGTTAAAAGCCGCGTGCTCGAAAGAGCGCGCGGCTTTTGTTTTCTTAATGATTCGGGTGTTGCAGACCGATAATGCTTAACACCCAAGGTAGTAGCCTAGTTTGAGCAAAAGGGAGGATAGGATGGCGATCGGAGCGCGTAAGCAACCGCTGTACGATCAGCTGGTCGATATTCTGACCGAAAAGATTGACCATGAATATCGCGCCGGTGACATGATTCCTTCCGAGCGCGAACTTTCGGAGCGCTATGGTCTCTCGCGCACTACGGTACGCCTAGCTCTGCAGGAACTGGAGCGTTTAGGACTGGTGGTTCGGCAGCACGGTCGCGGTACCTTTGTGACCGACCGTTCGGCAAAGGCAACCAATCTTATGCAGTCCTACAGCTTTACCGAGCAGATGCGCGCGATGGGTCGCGACCCCGAGACAACGATTCTCGATTTTTGCGAGATGGAGGCCGATAAGAATCTGGCCGAGCATATGGGATTACGTATCGGTGATCGCATTTTTAAGCTCAAGCGCCTTCGTTCTGCCGACAACATGCCCATGATGGTCGAACGTAGCTATCTACCGGTTCGTCAATTTCTGTCCCTAAAGCGACCGCTGCTGGAGCGTAAGCCGCTTTACGATGTGATTGAGCAAGACTTTAAGCAAAAAATACGCGTGGCCGAAGAGGAGTTCTATGCGAGCATAGCCCGTCCCACCGATGCCCACCTTTTGGAAATCGTCGAGGGCTCGCCTGTGCTCGATTTGGTTAGGACTACGTATAACGAGTCAAACGAGGTTGTGGAGTATACGCTCTCGGTTGCTCGTGCCGATCAGTTTAAATACAAGGTTTACCACCAGCGTAGCGATTAGTGTCTGCACCGTTTCCATATGATGATTCTTTGTATTTAACTGGTTACTACCAGATAACCAACCGAAGTGTATAATTGCACGTCAGAGGATTACTTCTAGAGAGAGGTATTAGAAATGTTCGAGAAGAGTGTCGAGGAGCTCACCGAGCTCGGCGCCCAGATCACCACGGCCGAGATTGCTCAGCAGCCCGAGCTTTGGCGTGATACGCTCAACATCTATCGCGAGAACAAGGAGGCCATCGAGGCCTTTCTGGCCGAGGCTCGCGCTATGGGCGAGGGCCGTCTGTCCGTTGTCTTCACCGGTGCCGGTACGTCCGACTATGTTGGCGATACCTGCGCCCCGTACCTGCGTCACGCTGGCAACACTGATCTCTACGACTTTAAGCCCATCGCCACGACCGACATCGTGAGCGCCCCGCGCGACTTCCTGCGCGCCGAGGATCCCACACTCGTGGTTTCCTTTGCCCGCTCTGGCAACAGCCCCGAGAGCCTTGCCGCCGTTGCCGTTGCCAAGGAGCTCGTCCACAACGTCAAGTTCCTCAACATCACCTGCGCTCCCGAGGGCAAGCTCGCCGTCGAGTCCGCTGATGACCCCAATGCGCTGACGCTGCTCATCCCGCGCGCCAACGACAAGGGCTTCGCCATGACCGGTTCCTACACCTGCATGACCCTGCTCTCTACCCTCATCTTTGACGAGGCTTCCGACGAGCAGAAGGCCGAGTGGGTCGAGACCATCGCCAAGATGGGCGAGGAGGTCATCGCTCGCGAGTCCGAGGTTGCCGATTACCTGGCTGGCGACTTCAACCGCGTGACCTACTTGGGTTCCGGCTCCTTCGGTGGCCTTGCCCAGGAGAGCCAGCTCAAGATCCTCGAGCTCGCTCACGGTCTGGTCGCTACTTCCTACGACACCTCTATGGGTTATCGTCACGGACCCAAGTCCTTCGTCGACGACAAGACCCTCGTGTTCGTGTTCGTCAACAACGATGCCTACACCCGTCAGTACGATATCGACATCCTCAACGAGATCGGTGGCGACGAGATCGCTCAGCACACCGTTGCCGTTCAGCAGGATGGCGCTATCGTCTACGAGGGCGAGTCCTTCACCTTTAAGGGCTATGAGGCACTCCCCGAGGGCTACCTTGCCCTGCCGTTCGTGATGTTTGCCCAGGCCATCAGCCTGCTCAACTCCGTGCGCGTGGGCAACACGCCCGATACGCCGAGCCCCACCGGCACGGTCAACCGCGTGGTTAAGGGCGTGACGATTCACCCCTTCACCGCTTAATCGCGTCCCCCCTGTAAGGGCGCCCGTCCGCTCATAACGGCGGGCGGGCGCTTTTTGTTTTCACTTGGACCGGGTATAAGCATCACCACAGTCAACTGCTTTAGAAGCAAGGAGTGCATATGAGCACGTACGCAATTAAGGCTGACAAGTTCTTCTTGCCGGCAGGTCCGCAGCTGGGCGGCTATCTTATGGTCGAGGATGGCGTCTTTGGCGCCTGGCAGGCCGACGAGCCCTCTTGCGAGATCAAGGACTACACGGGATCGTGGATCGCACCGGGTATGGTCGATACCCACATCCATGGCTTCTACAACCACTCAACTACCGATAACGACCCCGAGGGTATCGATATCAGCTCGACTGAGCTCGCCCGTCGCGGTACCACCAGCTGGCTACCCACGACGTTCACCGATGGCGTCGAGCAGATCAAGGACGCCTGCGCCGCCATCGCTCAGGCGGACGAGGGTCGCGGCCCCGACTTCTGCGGTGCTCGCATTCAGGGCATCTACCTGGAGGGCCCCTTCTTTACCATGAAGCACGTGGGCGCGCAGAACCCCGCTTATCTTATCGATCCCTCCGAGGAGGTCTTTGATCAGTGGCAGGAGGCTGCGGGCGGTCGCATCGTTAAGAGCGCCATGGCGGCCGAGCGCGACGGTGCCGCTGCTTATGCGGCTGCTCTGAACGCCAAGGGTGTGGTGACCAGCATCGGTCACTCCGACGCCACCTACGATGAGTGCATCGCCGCCATCAACGCCGGTGCCAGCTGCTTTACGCATACCTATAACGGCCAGCGCGGGCTGCATCACCGTGAGCCCGGTGTCGTGGGTGCTGCTATGTCCACGTCCGAGACCTACGCCGAGATCATCTGTGACGGCAAGCACGTAAACCCTGCCGCCATCAAGGCGCTGCTGCAGGCCAAGGGCTGGCAGCACACGGTACTCATCACCGACTGCCTGGGCTGCGGCGGCATGCCCGAGGGCAGCTACACCAGCGGCGGCATGGACGTCATCATGAAGGACAACCTGTGCTGGCTCGCCGATGGCAAGAGCATTGCCGGTTCGGTGCTCACGCTTGCCCAGGGCGTCAAGAACATCGTCGACTGGGGCATCGCCAGCGCCGATATCGCCATTCGCATGGCAACCGAGGTGCCGGCACGCTCCGCGCACATCGAGGATAAGTGCGGCAGCATCATGCCGGGTCGCGACGCCGACTTTGTCGTGTTCGACCATGAGCTCACCCTCGTCGAGACGTATGTTGGCGGCCAGAGCGTCGGCAACGCCTTTACCGAGTAACGAAAGAAAAAGACGGCGGGCCCGAATCTGCTCGGACCCGCCGTACGGGTTAAACGCTCAAAAGCACCTTTACAGTTACAGCTTGCTAGCGATTTTCTTTGCCGTGCGCTTAACGCCGGCCACCAGGCCTCCTGCAGGATGCTCCTTCTCGTATGCTAGGCGCTTCTCGCGCTTGGCGTACTCTTCGACGATGATGTCTCCATACTCGTCTTCGATCTTGTCGAAGAAGTCGACGGCACCCTTAATTTCCTCAGCGGTCGGGTGCCCCTTTTGGACACCGCCGGTGAGTTTGAACGGCCCCCACGTATCAAAGCCGGGGCAGCCGTAGACACCCATAAAGATGGCCTGCCTCATGCGGCAGATGCCATCGATATCCTTGCCGTACCACTTGTTTTTGCCACCGTAGGTCATAAGGCCAAACACCTTGTCCTGCGGCTGCAACACGTTAGTGAGCACGCGTGCCATGTCCTTGTCGATCTCGGAGTAATAGATGCCCGTGGCGACACCAATCAGATGGTATTCGTGCAGGTTGGGATACTCGTTTTTGCCGAGCGTTTTCACATCGAGGGTATCGATTTCGGGGTGCGCCTCGACGATGGCGTCCACGAGCTTTTTCGTATTGCCGTGGTGGCGTGAGGCATAAAGAATGATGGTTCGCATAAGAAGGCCTTTCAGCTGTAATTGCATCAATGTCTGTATGGTACCCCGTTACATGGCCGGGATACCGGACGCATCGATGAGCGTGCGGGTTTGTTCTATGGTTAGGATTGAAACGGGCGCTTGCGTGAAATAAAGCAGTTGTTCGAAAGGATGGGTAATGGAATACGCTCTCTCCAACGATTCGATTTCTATTAAGGTTTCCACGGCTGGTGGCTCGTTTACCTCGATTGAGGCCGGAGGTCGCGAGTACTTGTGGCAGGGTGATCCCACCGTGTGGTCCGGCCAGGCGCCGATTTGCTTCCCGATTTGCGGAGGCTTGCGCGACAACAGCGCCATGACGTTTGCCGGGCATCATGTAAAGCTCGCTCGCCACGGCTTTGCGCGCAAGCAGGAATGGAAGCTGCTGAGCCAAGGCGAGAACGAGTTGGCTATGTGCCTGGCTTCGGAGGATAACGCCGCGCTGCTGAGCGATTATCCGTATCCGTTTAGGCTCGTCGCCCGCTATACGCTCGAGGACGCCGCCGTGCGTGTCTCCTATGAGGTTACCAACGAGGGCACCGAGGACATGCCGTTCTTTATCGGTGGGCATCCCGGCTTTAGGTGCCCGCTCGATGAGGGCGAGGCCTATACGGACTACGAGTTGCGCTTTGAGAAAGAAGAGGCTGCAGAGCTTTGCACCGCTGTCCCTTCGACTGGCTTGATTGACGTGGACAAGCGCTCCAAGAACCCCATGGTGGGAAAGACGCTGCCCCTGTCGCACGAGCTCTTCGATTTTGCGGAGACCATCTTTGACGTGCTGGAGAGCCGCCAGGTCACGCTTTCCAAAAAGGGCGAGGACAAGGGCGTCCGCCTGAGCTTTGAGGGCTTCCCATATCTCATTGTGTGGAGCAAGCCCGAGGGTGATTTTGTGGCAGTTGAGCCTTGGGGCGGCCTTTCGACCTGCTCCGATGAGGACGACGTGCTTGAGCATAAGCGTGGCTGCCTTGTCGCCAAGCCCAAGGAGACCGTCGTTCGCTCGTTCACGATTGAGATTCTGTAATTCCGTTTTGTCGACTCGTATCGCGAGGCACAAGGAGCCTGCGAGATAAGGAGCTAAAAATGATCCTCACCGTTACGATGAACCCGTCCGTCGATACACGCTATCAGCTCGATGAGCTCATTATCGACGACGTTAACCGTGTGACGCCCGAAAAGACCGCCGGCGGCAAGGGTCTCAACGTGGCCCGTGTACTGGGTCAGCTGGGCGACGACGTTGTGGCAACCGGTCTACTCGGCGGCCACATGGGCGCCTACATGGCCGAGCTCATGGATGCCAACGGCATTAAGAATGATTTTGTACCCATCAAGGGCGAGACTCGCATTTGCCTTAACATCCTCCACGCCGGCAACCAGACCGAGCTACTCGAGAGCGGCCCGACGATTGCCCCCGAGGAGCTCGATGCCTTTACCGCCAAGTTCGCCGAGCTTGCGAGCAAGGCCGCTGTCGTTACCATCTCGGGTTCGCTGCCCCGTGGTGTCGAGGCAGGCTACTACGCCAAGATCACGGGTATTGCCGAGAACGCCGGCGCCAAGGTGCTGCTCGATACCTCGGGTGCTTCGCTCGAGGCCGCCCTTAAGTCCGAAATTAAGCCCGAGCTGGTCAAGCCTAACCTGACCGAGATTAACGGCCTTCTGGGCACGAGCTTTACCACCGACGATGTGGACGAGCTCCGCGCCGCGCTCGCCTCTGATGCCCGCTTCTCCGATATCCCCTGGGTCGTCGTGTCCATGGGCGCTGCCGGCTCCGTGGGCTTCCATAATGGCCGTGCATTCCGCGCCAAGACCCCCGATATCCCCGCCGTTAACGCTACGGGCTCTGGCGATTCGACCATTGCCGGCTTCGCGCATGCGATTGCTGCTGGCGCGGATGACGAGACGGTGCTGCGTACCGCCAACACCTGCGGCAAGCTCAATGCCATGGATCCCATGACTGGCCACTTGGTTATGGATCGTTGGGACGAGGTTTACAACGGCGTTGTCGTGACCGAGCTGTAGGAGCTTGTGCGCCGCCCCCGGCATCGGTTGCTTGCTTGTGGTTAGAGTTGACGGCAAGTGCGGTAGCATTATGCCGGGGCGCGACGCCGATGCTGTCGTGTTCAATCCCGACCTTACCCTGGTCGAGACGTATGTGGGTGGCAACAGCGTCGGTAATGCATTTACCGAGTAGCCGCCAAAGAAGCGATCCGAGAGGGGATTTAGATGATTTACGGTGCATTGGGCGATATCGAGGAATACCGCGGAATGCTCAAGGGCCTCGACGTGCTGATCGACTGGCTCGAGGAGAACGACCCGGCACAGCTCGAGGTCGGCAGCCATCCGATTTTGGGTGAGAAGGTCTTTGCGAACGTCATGTCTCCCACGACGCGTCCCGAGGCTGAGGCTCACTATGAGACGCATCAGCGCTATCACGACCTGCAGATCGACGTCGAGGGTCGCGAGGCCTTCAAGGTCGCTACGGGCAGCCTGACGCTGGTCCAGGAGTTTGACGAGAAGGACGACTATGATCTGGTCGATTCCGACGCCTCGATCGCCGGCGATCTTGCCGACGACAAATTCGCGCTGTTCGTTGCCGGCGAGCCCCACATGCCCACGCTCGAGTTCCCGGGCGATGGCGCACAGCCGGTCAAGAAGATCTGCTTTAAGTTGCTTGCCGACGCCTACTGGGAGGAGTAGCGAGCTGCTCGGCTGAGCTGTTCGTCTGATGGCGTGATTCCCCTAGGGAAATCACGCTAGGACCCCGCCAAACGGGTTTTCCCTAGGGAAATCACGTTTGGCGGGGTTTTCTGTTTTGAATAGGGAAGCCTCATTTATTTGCGAAGAACATCGGCTAGCCGCAGGATTGAAATCATCGACCGATAAGTGAGTTCCACTTTTTCGCCCGCAAGCAGTCGTTTCGAGCCAATCTCATCTAGCCCCACAAGCCGAGAAAACAGCGGGCCGCTCATCGTGCCCTCGTCAATTGATTCCCTTATGGTCTTCAAAACGTCCGTATCATGAAGCGATGCCGAGCTGTAGGGGGCAACACGAGCGGAACTCTCAATTAACGACGAGACAAAAGGATGGAGATGCTTTGGACATAGTCCATCAAACACCACATCCCCATTGTCGTTCGAGCCGACCAGGCGCCAAGTATAATGATCGACCCAGTCATCCCCGTCGTATATGGCGTTCATGAGCAACTTCCCGTCTAGAGAGAGAAACCTATTTGGACATCGGGGCGCAAGACCGCAATCCATATCGGGCCTGCAGCAGCTCCAACCCAACGCACCACATAGGTTCCCTTTCGTACATGTGTATCAATCTGCCCCGAAATGCCGGTGAATGCAATTCCAGACCCGTTTGTCGGATAGCAATCGACGTATTTTTGTTTTCCGCTCACAACCTTGTATAGATATATCGTTCCAGCAAAAGAGAAGGGATCGTTCGCAATTTTGTCCGGAAGAACTTGCCACCTCAAAATCCCGCTACCAATATGGTCAAGCTTGACCGTTCCGCCGTCCCCCTCAAAAGTGGCAAGGGGATTTACCCAAGACTGAGAGTCGGCATCGCCCTCCTTAGCAGTTATCAGCAGACTGCCCGTATAAGACTGCTGAGGCTCACCTTCAGGACAGACAGCCTTGGCCCAAGAAGGGCCACTCAGGCAGAACAGTCCGAGCAGCATCAATACCAACAAAAGAAAACCCTTAGTTCTTTTCATCTATATCCCCAACGTCTCTCGACATTTGTATATCGTGACTATTTTAGATCTATATGGCCAATTCGAGCCCTCACCATGGCAATTGTTGCAGCTGGGTTTCTTTTCATTAAGATTTCACTTTGGTAAATCCCCGCCCCTAAGCATTAAACCCGAAGTCCACCGAGTGGGCCGCTGTTGACGTGGCGATGCTTGGATTGGCGCGCACGCACTCAAAATCGGCAACAAAAAAGCCGCCCGAAGGCGGCTATCTTGAGCAATGGAGCCAGCGACCGGGCTCGAACCGGTGACCCCCGCTTTACGAGAGCGGTGCTCTACCAACTGAGCTACGCTGGCGGCCATGTGATGACGCAACTGAGGCGCCAACGGCTGTCTATGATACGGGACATCGCACATCCGCGCAAGTGTTCTGACGGCTTTTCTCACTTTAAATGCACTCCTTGATTGGCAACTTCATCCGAACACCTCCCATATTCATCCGTACATGTACGG
>ERZ773147.93-NODE-93-length-98616-cov-54.023813_pt1 | contig 98616 bp, 92 predicted proteins | sample MGYA00580851_ERZ773147 | MGnify/ENA primary metagenome ERZ773147 (study PRJEB29015, sample SAMEA2737818) | human gut metagenome | biome: human gut; feature: human-associated habitat; material: faeces | place: China | collected 2012 ... | reverse complement strand
TGATTTTCAAAGAGGAGTTTATTTTATTCCTAATAAAGCTGGAAGTAATAAAAAAGCTGATTATAATTGGGTAAGAGGTAGTAATGGACAAGATACAGATAAAGCTGTTCGTGTGCTTCGGCTTGGCGGTGGCGCTGATGGCGGTTCTGCGGCTGGCTCTGGTGGCTTTGGTTCTCATTGGGTTCGGTCGGGTTCTAATGCTGCTGTCGGCTTCTTTACTACTATTAAACTTGATTAAATAAGTCCACGTGGAACTGTTGCTAGGAGTAGTTGGTTAATTAATTTGTTTTCTGTTTTTGTATTTCTCGATACTACTCCTACAACAGTTTATTATGATATTATTTAAGGTTATATTTCTTAGAATGATTGACATTTAGATACAGTGCTTCTGCTTAGCAGTAACGCTAATAACAGTTCTAAAGCTAGCTCTAGTAACTTTAATTCTAATTGAGTTCAGTCAGATTCTAATGCTAATGTCGGCTTCTTTTATATAATTCCTGAAACTAATAAGTATAAAACTAATATAAATATTATTTTGGGAAGTATAACCTTACCTCTTGGTAAAAGATAACGTTATTTAGAAACTAAAAGTGTTGGTAGTGATATTCACGAAGGCTCTTATATAAATTATATAAATATGAAAAGATATAATGGTTTGCATGATAAACTATGTACTATTGAAAATATTGAAGTTGCTGATGATAACGCAAGAAAGAATAAAAATAAGAAATATGGTATTAATAAACATGATAAAAATAGACAATATGAAAATGAAGATTTAGTAGATAAACTACTTAATCTTAAATATAAAACTTCTAAATATAGTCTTTATAAAATATATGAACCAAAGGAACGTATAATTTATAGACTTCCTTATTATCCAGATAGAATTGCTCATCATGCTATAATGAATGTTGTAAAAGATATTTGGACAAAAAGTTTTATTCATAATACATATAGTTGTATTGAAGGCAGAGGTATTCATCTTTGTGCAAGTAATCTTAAAAGAGATTTAAGAAAATATCCTAATGAAACTACATATTGTCTTAAATTAGATATTAAAAAATTCTATCCTAGTATTCCTCATAATGGTCTTAAAGAATGTATTAGAAAAAAGATTAAAGATAAAGATTTTCTAATTATTCTTGATGAAATTATTGATTCTACTGATAGTGTTCGTAATACTTCTTCTAAATTAACTGGAAAAGAAGGTGTTGGAGTTCCTATTGGTAATTATCTATCTCAATACTTTGCTAATCTTTATCTTAGCGAACTTGACCATTTATGTAAAGAAGAACTTAAATGTAAATTTTATTATCGCTATGCTGATGATATAGTTATTTTAAGTAATGATAAAGATTTTCTTCATAAAGTTCTTATTTATATTAAATTATATATTCATACTATTGGATTGAAAGTTAAAGATAATTATCAAATATATCCTGTTGATAGTAGAGGAATTAATTTTGTTGGTTATGTATTTTATCATACTCATGCTCTTATTAGAAAATCTATTAAATACAAAATTATAAGACTAGTAAATAGTTATTTAAATAGAGAAATTGATAGAAAAGAATTTAAAATTAGAATGTGTGCTTATTATGGATGGCTTAAACACGCTGATGCTAAAAATCTTCTTTATAAAATTCAAAGTCTTACAGGCGTTAGATATTCTAATTGGGATGGTAAAAGAACTAATATTACTAAATATTATGGTAAATATGTTAGAATAATTCAAGTTATTAATTATGGTAAATATTTTAGAATTAATTTTATTAGAAATGGCAAAGCTTATTATGCTGATAGTAGAGATAAAACTCTATTTTATTCTATACATAGACTTAATCATTTTCCTATTAATTTTAAAATTACTAAATATGATTGGCGTATTTATACTAAAAGTAAAAAAGAAAAAGTTAAACCTCAAACATAATATATTATGACTAAAGATAAACTTAAAGACGATATTATTAGAACTATATGTTGTTTAAATAGTGATATATCTATTGAAGGTAGAGAACTTTTAATTAAATTATTAAATTCTATTGTTGATTATACTAATAATACTAAACTTGAACAAGAACTTGCTCAACTTCAACAAAAATATAATGAATTAGTTACAAATATTAATGAAGTAGAAAAATTAGCTAATGATACAAAAACAAAACATAATTCTTTATATTCTGATATTAGTAATAATCTTAAGCCTAAAGTAAATAATATTGATGAAAGAGTAACTGCATTAGAAAATTCAAGTCAATCTTAATATGGCTAGTCTTAATCAATTAGTTAGTGAATTTGCTCATGCTGTTGGCAATCCTAATAGTATTCCTCTTAGACGTAATCTTCGATATGCTATTCTTCATGGTCGTAATGAACTAATTCGTAAAAGTTATGAAAATCATAAATATGTTGATAAAGGTTTGCAACAACGTATTCGTGTTTCTATTGTTAATGTTCCTGATGGTGATTTATATAATAGTCAAACTCTTGGACTTCCTGCAATTAAACGTACTAAACAAGAAGTTCCAAAGCCAGTTAGACTTATTAATAACTTACCTTTCCAATCAATTAGAACTACCGGACATACTGGGATAGAAATACCATTTGCAAAAGAAGCTAGTGCTAAGTTTTATCATTATCTTGCAGGTATGTGTAATCTTCCTGTTTATGATTATATTAATGGTTATATTTATTTCTTTAGTAATAATAAAGATTGGTTTCAAAATATAGGTTCTATTATTATTGAATCTCCTTTTGAAATTCCTTATCTTGTTCCTACTGAAACTGTCGAAAAAGCTAAAGATGTAAATTATGACCCTATTGATGATGAAGCTAAATACGATGATGATGAATTTCTTATTCCTGAAGATATGATTGGAGCTCTTAAAGAGATTGTATTTAAACGTAATCTTATTGAAGTTCCTCGTCAAACAAATGAAACTCCAATTGATAATCTTGTAACTAGATAAACTATGATTAAAGATATAGATATTAGTCATTATTATAAAAAGTTTATTGAAACTTCTAATGACGATATGGCAAAATATAATAAAGAGCTTGAACTTATAAATAAGATGAAGGCTGATTGCCGTTCTTATATTAAAAGTAAAAATCAAGTTATTAAAGATGATTTAAAAATTAATCTTAATGAATATGGGTTTCAATTTCTTAATGATGATATAGAACTAATTAATAAACTAGAGCAATTAATTAATAATAGGCTTAGTTATACAGTTGGAGAAAGACGTATTGTTCTTCTCCAACTTTTGCGTTATTGCAACTTAGCTAAAAAAGCAAATGATTATATTATTGCTCTTAAACTTGCTACAAGACGTTCTGAATTAAGTCTTACTGATTATAAAAAGTATATTCATAGATATTATAGTTATGGTGTTCATAAATGTGTTCTTGAAGGTTATGCTTATCATTTTAAACATGAGATTGGTGACTTAGTTATTAATTTCTGGAGATATAAAGATAAACCTAGAGATACTTATGTTGATTGGAACGCTACTAGACTTAAGAAACAAGAAATTATTGATGCTGGTCTTAAACCTTATGATAAAGAAGAAGCTGAAATATATAAAATTCGTGGACTTAAATATGATGGTATTCCTTATGTAGTTTATAAAACTAATAAAGAGTTTTATGAAATACAACTTATTAATAATGGAACTCATAGTTATAGTGCTATTAAATTTAAGTATGCTAATTATATTAATAGAGAGCTTCGTGGTAAAGATGCTAAACAACTTAATTCTGAATGTAAAACTGTTGATGATATTTTTAATCTTAAACTGGGATTAAGAAGTAAACTTCTTGTTTATCTTGAACGAGAACCTAATGCTCCATTTAAATATATTAGAAATGTTAATCAACAAAAGTATGAACGTGGAGCACATAATAATGGTAATAAAACTAGATATAAAAACTAATATTATGGCAAATAATAAAACGATTACGATAGAACATATTATTGGTAAACTTGATAATGATTTCAATCCAGATAATAGTGATTGGATTCCTAGAGTTCCTGCTTGGTGTGTTGATGCTATGAATGAACTTAAAGTTCTTCGTAAAATTGATAAGAAAATGAAACTAACCGTCATTAATAAGATAGCTAAAAGTAAATGTTGTCTTATTGATGACGGTCTTAAAGTATATGATAGTAATGGTTGTGAAGTATCTAGAGCTGATAGTAGTAAGTATAGATGTAATGATACTGAATCTACTCCATCCTCTACGGGGGGTCAAGCGGAGGACGAAAGTCCGGAGCGTGCTACTGATAAAAACTATCTTGGTATGCCTGATGATTGTTGTCCTAATGGTTCTAGAACTAGAGAAGTTATTGATACCGGTAAAGTAGGGTGTAATCCTGTTGTTTATACACTTCATAACAATACTGAATGCCCAAGATGTCAGCATGAAGTTCATTCTCATTGTCAGACCCCCCGTGGAGGATATGATAAGTCAAATCATAACTATATTCTTATTGGAGGTAATACTATTGAACTTAATTTTAATGATACTTGTATAACAGTTGTTTATAAAGATATTGAAACTCAATATAGTGATAATTATCATTGTGAAGTTCCTGTTATACCAGCTAATGGTAAATTAATTCAAGGTCTTGCTTATTATTGTATGGCTCGTATGCTTATGAGAGGATATAAGCATCCTGTGTTTAATCTTTCTGCTAGTCAATATGGAACTAATCCTTTCTATCTATGGGAAAGTATGAAGAAAGATATTAAGACTAGTATTTTATTAGATGAACAAAGCGATGATGATAGTGGTTGGAATGAGTTCTTTTATAACTTTACTTTTCCTAAATAATTATGAATATACAAAAGAAACTTAGTCTTAATAAACATCCTGGCGATTGTGTTCCTTATTCATTAATTGCTGCTAAAAATGTTAAAGTAAGTAATGATGGAAGGATGATTGTTAATGAAGAAGGGCTTGAAGATTGTAAAGTAATTGCTAACGCTATTCATGAAGATGGTATTAATAATTTTAAAATAGTTGGTGTTATTCCTACTAGTACTGAACTTATTTTATTTGTTGTTAATATTGATTCTAATGAGTCTTATATTTATAGATATAATGAACAAGCTGATAATTGTTATAGAGTAAATAGTAATTGGAAATATAATGGTGGAAAAATTAAAGGAACATATACTTATAATGTTAAAAATCATCTTATTATAGCTATTGCAGAAAGTAATGCTTCAGTTGATGTTCCTCTTAAAACTATTAATATTGATTTAGATTCTGACCGTCCTGATTCTGAAATGTCTATTATTCCTCAAATAACATTACCTACTATTAGTAATCTAAACTATGTTAGTGGTGGTGCTTATAAAGGATTTTATTTTCTATTTATTCGTTATAAAATTGATAAAACTAATTATACTAAATGGTATAGTATTGGATTTCCTATTTTTAATGATGTTATAATACCACAAGTTATTAATAAAGTTTGTTTTAGAAAAACTAATGTTTATGAACCAAAAGATGAACCAAATGGTTATTGTTATGGTAATACTGATTCATTTAGTGATTCTAAAGATATATGTAATCAAACTTTTGAAATAAGTATTAGTGGAGGTCGTTCAGGGCTTTATCAACTTGGTTTTATTGTATGTAAAAAGGATGGTACTCAAGCATTTAGAACTGATGATTTAAGTAATAATATTTTTAAATTTAGTAGAGATATTCTTGTTAAGTACAGTGTTTCTGATTTAACTACTGATTATTATAATTATTATAATGTTGGTAATATTATTAATTATAAAAATAGAGTATATATTGCTAATTATAATGAACATACTGATAATGATAATAGGACTTTAAGTAATGGTAAAACATTAGAAGAAACTGTTAAAGATATTACTATAAAACTTCGTAATAAAGCTGTTAATGCTTATTATAATGATTATACTACTGTCAATGCAGTTAGTGAAAAAGGTCCTTATTTTAAAATGGCTAGCCTTCAAATTACTGGTACTGCTGATTGGCAAATTAAAGATATTGATAAAGTATTTAATAATAATCAATATCCTTTTCGTACTTTTAAAACATTATTTAATGATACTGTTATTCAAGGTATTGCAGCTCATGAATATTTAAAAATTAATTATAATACTAAAATAAAAGTAGGCAGTAAAGGTAGTCATAATCTTAAAGAATATCTTGCTTGTCATTGTTTTATTATTCCTACAAGTTATAAATATGAAAATAATCAATCTGTTTATACTTTACCTAGTACAGTTAAAATAGCTTGTTATGTTTATAACGGTGTTGGATTTACAGAAGATGCTGTATTTACTAGTGGGCAAGTATTATTTGGAGATACTATATTTGATATTGATAATTGTAAAATGAGAATTACTCATTCTATTATTGAACCTAGTTATGATTTTAATGAACGTAAAAAGAACGATACTCTTATTCCTGGAGAAGTATATAATTTCTTTATTCATTTTGTTGATAAATATGGTGATGCTAGTAGAGGATATAAATTGTCAAATAAAGATAAGTATATAAATAATATTGTTAATGATGGTTCTCATTGTACTATAATTACTTTTAATTGGAATAATCAAGGTAATGGTAATATTCCATATTGGGCTGTTATTAGTGGGGATATTCCAATATCTAGTATTAGTACTAATGTTAAAAGATATATTGCTAATCATAAAATTGTAGTTTATACTGCTGAACCTATTAATAATCCTACCACTAATATATTACTTAATAGTTCTGGAGAACTTGAAGCTAGTAATAAAGATGAACTATATACTCTTATATCTAATTATTTTATTGATTATAAAGATAAAGATAAATATAATGATTTATATGTTTATCAAGTTATAAATAGCGGTAGTTATACCCCTTGTAGCAATCAAGTAATAGGTGCTATTGGTGTTGATAATGAAGCTAAGTTTGGTTATTATGAAAATATTAATGGCGATGAATTATTTAGAATACCTGATTTAATATTTGATTCTGAAGTTGTTGGCGGAGAACATATTAGAGATTTTGTATATAATATGAATAATACTTTTAATAAGTTTTATATTCGTGCTAATATTGATACTACTTTATGGAATCAAATTAAAGAACTTGGTTATGTTGGATGGTTTATTAGTTATGAGAAAGTTGAACCTATTACTAGATATACCGGATTATTAACTAGAAAAGATTATTGTAATATAGCTAGTAATGTTACTTGGCAAGATGGTAGTTGGGGTACAAAACCGGGTTTTGTAGCTAATAATTTTACTAGTGATAAATGTTATCTATATAGTGGTCGATTTGATATTGATGATAGTATTAAATATGATTTTAATATTATTCGTATTGATGGTAAATGTAAATTTGAACCTTATAAAGAAAAACATGATGTAGTTGATATGGTAGTTAATACTACTTATCCTTATAGTTATAATATGCCAGTTATAGGTGTTATTAGTAGAAATGAATATAAACCTATTAATAATTATAAATTAGTAGTTGCTGATAGTGTTGTTGATAGTAGAGCTGGAAAAGGAACTGCTCTTGAAATGGATGATTATAAGGAATTACTACTTGATGCTGAAACTATGTTTCTTGCAACAGTTCTTAATTGTACTAGAAATATTTATATTAGTAAAGAAAAAGAACTTGTAAGACTTAATGATGTTTGTTATAATGGTGGAACTTATTCTATTGAACATGGATATAATGGTAGAATGACTTACGATGGTGTTCTTATTTATAATGATAATGGAGTTATAATGAATGAAGGTAATTATAAATTATATACTCCTACTAATAATCAATATTATTATAGTGGTGATGAACCATGTTGGTTTGATATTCCATTTAATGTTTATGTTCAATTTCCTTTATATAATGATAAATTCTTTGAAAGTAAATGTTTTAATAATGAACCCAGTAAGATAGCTTTTAGTATTAAAGAAGAAACTGATAAGAAAAGTATTGCTTTTGGTACATTTGTAGAACCTAAGAATAGTGTTGATTTATTTAAAGACCCTATTGGAAATGTTGACCAATATGTTCCTAAACTATTAACTCAATATCGTAATGATATTATTAATATTACTCGTTTTGATAAAACTATAAGACGCAGTAATGTTATTCAAGATGAGAGTGAAGTTAACGCTTGGAGAATATTTCCTATTGAAGGTTATAAAAATATTACTGAAAATAAAGGTAGTATAACTAATTTAGTTGGTATTGGATATTATCTTTTAGTTCATACTCAACATAGTATGTTCATGTTTGATATAAGTGCAGCTCTTAAAACTAGAGATGAAAATGTTCAATTATATCAACCAGATGCTTTTGAAGTTAATTATAAAGAAGTATTTACTAGTGATAAAGGTTATGGTGGACTGCAAGATGATTTAGCATATATAGTTGGAGAATTTGGTTATATCTTTTATAATGATGATTTTAATAGATTTTATCAATTTGATGATGGTCAACTTAAAATAATGGATGAAGATATTAAATTATGGCTAGATAAATATCATCCTAATAAAGTTAGATTTGCTCATGATAAATTTAATAATCGTATTCTAATTAAGTTTGATTATACTTATAATAATGTTAATCCTAATACAAAAGAATCTATTATTGAAAGTCATAATGAAGTTATTAGTTTTAATTATAAAATAGGTAGTTTTATTAGTCTGCATGATTATTATTTTAATAATGCTTGGTCTACTAAAACTAAATGTTATTTTCAAACTAAGCATAATGATGATAGACTTAATTGCCCTCTTCATGTATTTACTAATGAATATAATTATGGTAGATTTAATACTCATATGGGTGATGATAGTAGAAGTTTATATTTAGTATCTAAACAAGAAGTTGGCGATGAACCTATATTAGTCCATAATAGTTATATTGATATTATGGTTAATGAATCTTATGAACTTATTAAATTTCTTGAATTTATTAAATATAAAGTACGTAAGATATATATTCCTATTTATAGTGATAATATTAATAATCCTGTTGATTTAAGAGAACATCCTTATGCTGGAGATATACTTCGTATATTTAATGAAGATAATGATACTGATGATATAGATATTAATATTGATAAACTTAATGAATTTAATAAGTATAAAAAACCTTGGTATGAACTTACTCAATATAACTTTAATTATTTTCGTAATGCAATTAAAGAACATCCAAATACAGTAAGTGATAAACTTCGTAGAGTATATGGTAATTATTTTGTAGTTCGTTTTATATTTAATAATTCAGATAATAAGCGCATTGAATTTGAAAGTCTTGAATGTGCTCAAACTCAATTTAGAAAATTATGATACAGTATAGAGATAGACAAAGACAAAAAGCTTTTATTGGTGCTATTATTGGTGCAGCTGCTAGTATTGCTGGTGGTATAATTAAAGGTAATAAACAAAAGAAAGCTCAAGAAAAAGCTCAAGCTGAAGCTCAAGCTGCACAAGACCATAAAGATGCTTTACAAAATGCTCAAGCTTTAACTAGTGCTTATGCTAATCAAGATTATGTTGGTCAATATAATGATAAATTAACTCTTAAATGTGGCGGTAGAGTTCGACGTAAAGCTGGTTTCGGTACTGAATTTGCTGATGCTCTTCCCGGTTTAGGTAATCTTGCTAGTTCTATTACAGGAGTTCAAGGACTTGGTGAATTAGGTACCGCAATAGGTCAAGGTATTTCTGCTAATCAACAAATTAATGAAAATAAACGTATTGCTCAAGAAGCTGAGCAACGTAAACAACTTCAAGCTGGTCAACAGCAACTTAATATTACTTCTGATAAAATGACTAATCCAATGACTATGTATCAGCGTTCTAGTTTTATTAATAAATATAAATGTGGTGGACGTAGAAAAGCATGGATTGGTGCTGCTATTGGTGCTGCCGGAAGTTTAATTGGTGGTATGTTTGGTAGTAAAGGACAACAACCTATTAAAGTTGAACAAGCTGACCAAGCTAGTTATAGTGCTCCTAAAACTGGTATTGAGCGTCCTGAATGGATTACTAATGGTAATGTTCAGCCATCTATTATGCCTCAATCAATATATCGAGATAGGCTTAAAACATATCGCTGTGGCGGTCGTAGACGTTAATCTTTTGCTCTCTGTTAAATTATTATATATAGGTATGAACTATTAATCGGCTGATAACCTATCGTTTGACAGAGAGCCTTAAAATCAATCAAATTATAATTTCTCATTATATTATATAAAATGCCTAGAAAAGATAAAGTTATTCATATAAGTAATTTGCCTAGTACGTTTAAAGGTAATGTTACTCGTAATGGAAGATTTATTCAAAATGGTATTCCTCCACTTGGTGGAGCTTATGATAAAGTTGCTAAATCTACTGGTTTAATAAGACTTGGTAATGAATTTCTCTATAATGGTGTAAACAATTTAGTATCTAAAGATAATAGAGAAAAATTAATGAATAATACTGCCGGTAGACTTATTAATTATGTTAAAGATTTTAATAAAGAATCTTTTCCTAGCGATGATGAACTTGGACCAACATTTCCATTTAATATTATTCAAACTCCTAGAAGTAATGGAAAAAATCTTCCTCAAAAACAATATGCTGTTGGTGGTAAAATACCAAATGTAGTTGCTGGTGGTATTGCTCAACCTCTTGGTAATAATTTCTTTTATATGAATGGAAGAAAACATAGTCAAGGTGGTATTGATATTGGTCCTAGTGATAAAACTGGTATTGAAGTAGAAGATGGTGAAGTTGTTGAAACTAATGGAAATGAACTTAAAGTTTATTCTGCACAACCTATTATTAATGGTGTTAGTCCTGCTAAATTAGTTATGGGTGGAGCTAATCCTAATAAAGTATTTAAAGCTCAAGAAGATTTTAAAGATAGAAATGGGATTAACGATGATGGTACTAAAGCTAAATATGGTAAAGAAAAATATGTAGCTAAAAGTGATAATACTAGAGTAACTCCTATAATGGAATCTCCTAGAAATAGTGGTATTAAACAAGGAGATTTTATTTATTATCCAGAAACTTATAGAATAGCAAATAATACTTTAGAAAAAGTTCCTGCTAGAAAAGAAGTTAATATGACTCCTCTTGAACAAATTAATCCTGAATTTGATATATTGTTAGGTGGCGCTGGAGTTTTAAGAGGTGTCGATAAAGCTACTAAAGTTGCTATGGCTTTAGATAAAAATATTTCTAGAACAAGTCAAAAAGCTATTACTAAAGGTAGAGATGCTTTAGGTTATTATTCTATTTCTCCTAATATTCGTTATAATTTATCTGTTAATAATGGTAGAAAAGCTCTTGGTGTTAAACCTACTAAACTTCTTGAAGCTCCTAGAAAACAATTAACTTCTAATATCGGTAAATATAAAGATTTTGTTAATATATTAGATAGTGATGGAAAAGTTATTGATATTCCTGATGTTCTTCAAACTAATATTGATGATACAAGAGCTTTTCTTAAAACTTTTAATAAATGGAATGCTCGTTATGGTTATGACCCTATTCCTTTATCTGCTGCAAAAAATCCTAAACAAGCAGATAAACTTATTAAAGATAGATTGTTAGAACATAATACATTTGTTAGAGGTGTACATGAAACAGGTAATGAAGAAAATATAAATAATATACTTAGAAGAAACGGTATTGAACCTACTGCTGAAAATAGAGCTAAATATTATGCTTCAACTTATGCTCCAGATACAGGAGCTGGTAGAGCTGGATTTAATTCTTCATATAATGGAGAAGGCACTATTTATTCTTCCAATAGTTTAAATACAGCTATTGGATATGCAAAAGCTAAACACCGTAATGAAAAAGATGGATTTGTAGTATCCGTTAGACGTCCTATTAAATTTGAAGGTACTAGAGAAAATTGGGTTAAAAATGCTGATTTTGCTTTTGATAATTCTAAACAACGTAGTCTTTATATTGATTATGAACTTCCATATTTACTTAGATATGGTAAGAGTGCTAGGACTGAATTAAGTAAAAATAAAAATATTCCTTATAAAGATATTATTTCTAAAGTTAATAAAGACTATTCTAAACTTCATGGTTATAATGAGTATATTGCAAATAAAATCAAAAGATTTATTAATGACCCTGATATAAAATATAAACCTAGTTATCAAATAACTGGTAATGCTAAAAAAGATTATATTAATGATGTTATAGGTCGTAAAATTGGTAATTTACCTATATATAATCATCGCGTAGGTAACACTTATGCTTATAATATATTTGAAAAAAGAGGTATTGATCCTAATTCTTATATTATGGCAAGTTTTAATGGCAAAGAATTTGATATAATAAAATATGATGATCTTTTTAGTAATACTCATATAATAGATAAAATACCTGAAAAAGAAGTTAAAGATGCGTATTATAAGGATATTAATAATAAACTTGGTAAATTAGTATCTAATAATTATAGAAAATATGTTGAAAAACAATTTGATAAACTTTATAATAAAGATATTAATATAGAACTTAGAAAAAGTAAACGTATTAGTAATAATGAATTAAAAGAATATATTAAATCTAAAGGTATCCATCCAGAAAATAAAAAATATAATGTTATAACTAGTGAAAGGCTTAGTAAAACGAGTAGAAATAAAGGTAATCCTTATCAACATTTTATTTTTACAGGTGATGTTGGTAAACAAGGTCTTGATGTAGTTGATATTAAAGATGTTAATTCAGAAGAATTTAAACATATATTTAATACTCGACAACATACAGGAAAATATAGTAAAGGATATAGTCGTAAATCTAGAAAATTTGGAGGTAAAGATATGATTGTAAGTATTAGTGGTAATGTTAAAAATGGGTTAATTCATTCTCCATCCTCTACGGGGGGTCTACGCGATAAATTTGCTGTTGGTGGAACTCGAATTAATCGTCATGGAAGAACTTGGGAATATGATGAACAAATTGGAGCTTATGTTCCTATTACTAATAGAACTATTAATAGAACTTCTACTTATCCTATTAATAAATCTGCTAGAGGAGAAACTATTATTGGAAGTGATTATACTTTTAGAAATGGAAGATGGTCTAAAAATAATAATGTAAATACTAATACTAATAAACCTAATGTTGATAATGGAAATCGTCGTCCTCAATATTATGCAGAACGTAGACTTCCTTTATTTGAAGATGGTGCTGGTATTACTAGTGGTTTAGTTAGAGCTGGTTGGAGTCATGGAAATAACAAAGGTGTTAGTATGAATAATACTAATATTCCAAGTTTATCTGCAACTAAATCTAGCGGGAAGACCCCCCGTGGAGGACGAAGTAAATCAAGTCAATCAACCCAATCTATCTCTACTAAAACTCCTCCTACTGCTGTTTATAATCGTAATCTACCTAAAGTAAAAGCTAGTATTCCTACTACTTTACCTGTTTCTACTAGTACTCCTGCTCAAGGAACAAAATATTCTGATGGTAAAGGACAAGGTAGATTTAAAAATCTTACTACTGCTGATTGGATTGGTTTAGGTAGTAATGTTGTTGGCGGTTTAGCTAGTTATTTTGCTAGTAAAAGAGCTATTAATAAAATGAGAGGTCCGGGTCAACCTACTCTTATTAGCGCTAATAAACTTAAAACTAAATACAATATTAATCCTCAACTTGATAGAATTAGAGAAGATAAATTTGAAGCTTATCGTGATATTGATTCTAATACTGCTAGTAGTCGTGTTAGTTTAGCTCGTAAACAACGAGTTCGTAATGCTGCTGGCCAAGCTGCTAACGAACTTTATGGTAATAAAGAAAATATAGAAACTAATCTTATTAATCAAGACAGACGTAATCAGCAAAGCGTTCGTCAATTTAATGCTCAACAATATAATCAATATATAGATAGAAAAACAGCATTTGATAATGGTATTAGAGAAGCTAAAGTAACTAATATTAATAATTTATTTAGTGGTATTAATGCTGGTATTCAAGATATGATTAGTAGATATGAAAATCGTAAAGCTTTAAATAATACTATTGGTGCGATGAGAGCATCTGCTCCTAATGTAGATGATAGAATTATGAGAGATGCTGGAGTTGATTATGATGAATTTATTATTCGTAAACGCAGAAAACTTGGAGGAAAACAATCATGCCGATAAACTTTTATACTCCTACTTTTAGACAACAAGTTAATCCTATTGACTTAAATGTCTTAGCTAGAACTTATAATACTCTTGAACAAGGACATCAACAAGCTATTCAAACTAAATCTCAGATTGATGCTCAACTTGCTCAATTAGATTTAAATGAAGCTGAAGATGCTTGGCGTCAAGAACAACTTAATAAAGTTCGTAATGCTCTTACTGAAAATATGCAGTATGGTAATGCGTATTCTAGTCTTGATGATATAGTTGGAACTTATGGAGATATAACTTCAAGTCCAGGAATGATTGGTCGTTTACGTGCTCAACAAGATTATAAAGCATATATGGATAATCTTGATAAACGTACTGATTTATCTGAAGATTATAAGAATTATTATCGTGTTGTTAATAAATATAATTATCAAGATATAACTGATAAGAATGGTAATGTTATTGGTGGAAGTAAATGGACTCCTATTGATAAAGAAGTTTCTGAAATTCCTATGAATCAAATACTTAATCAAGCACTTCAATGGGCTGCTAAAGAACAAGGTGGTGGTAGTCAAACAAGATGGCTTGATGCTAACGGTAAAGTTACTGATGATATTACTAAATCTGTTACAGGAGAAATTTATTCTCATACTAAAGGTAATTGGCAAAGATTAAGTAAAGCTAAACTTGCTGAAGCTGTTAAAGCTGTTATTGAAAATACTCCTGGTGCTAAAGCTAGTCTTGAACAAGATTATAAGATTGCTAAATGGAAATATGACCAAAATGGTAGTAATCCTGATATAACAGATAAAAATGGTATTCTACTTACTCCTGAACAGTATCTTGCTAAACGTATTGACCCTTTCTATAACGCTGCAACTTTTTATAATCAAGATAGTAATACTACTTATGGAGAAGCATGGAAAGCTCAATTAGCTTTAGCTAAACAAGCTGGATTAGGAAATGCAAATCAAAGAAAACAAGCTATTGATAATTTAACTTATAAAGGTACTCCTGTTCGTATTGATAATTTTATGCCTGCTCAGGCTCAAGCTGAAATTACTAGTAATAGACAATCAATAGCTGGATTACTTAACAAATATAATCCTGATATTAATATTGATTTAGCAACTGCTAATCCTAATAATATTAGAACTAGTATTATGACTAATATTACTAACCCATCTGATAGAGCATATGCTCTCAGTTATCTTAATGATATTATTGATAATCAAGAATATATTAATAGTCTTAAAGTTGGTAAATCTCAAGATAGTATCGACGGGTTTGATACATATAATTCTATTATTAGTTTAAGTGATTTACCTAATAATAAATATTCTGATACATATAGTAAATATGTTAATCAGATATTTGGAGATAGTAGTTCTATTAGACAATACTTTAATAATGATGATGTTTATAACTCATTTATTAATGCTCTTGGTGGAGAGAAAAAAGCAATTAGTCTTGGAATAAGATTTGGTTCTGATGGTAATGGTTATAGATATGCTGAATTACCTAAAGATTATCATAAATCTATTTATAGTTTTGGTAAAGCTGTTAAAGAAGCTGAAGATACTAGAAATCCTTTAAATGCTTTTCTTAATTCTGCTAAAACTAGATTCTTTGGTTATGGTGATAAATTTGTTAGAGTTGATTCTAATGGTGAAGAACATCATGGTGGATTACCAACAGGCAATAAAGAACCTTATATTGGTTTGATTAATTATGTTGATTCTCTTAAATCTAAAAATGATGCTGTTCTTGACGGTGGACAAATAAATGCTTCTACTATTGGCATATCTGCAATGACTCCTGAACTTGCTGAACTTAATTTTGTTATGAGTTCTAATCCAGAAGCTGCTAGTAAATATGCTGCTCAAAAGAAACAATTAGAAGAACAAGCAATGAGCGCAATTAAAGCTGGAATTGATTTAACTCAAGGAGAAGCTTATATTACTAGTGAAAATGGAGTATTTGAACTTATGACTTCTAAAGATAGAAAAGCTTATACAGCTTATCTTAGAAGTGCTAAAGAAAATGAAATTACTCCTACTATTGTTCGTGACCCAAAAACTGGTGATGTTGGAGTTCAAATCAATATTGCTGGTTATTACGATACAGAAGGTAAACTTAAAAGAGAACCTATTACTTTACTTGTAGGTAGTGGTGCCATTGATAGTTCTATTATTCAATCTTGGAATCAAGATACTAGTTGGAAAGCTGCTGGTAAAGTAGAAAATTATTATAATGCTAATAGACCTATTTCTCTTACTAATAATGCTGCATTTACTGGAATTGATAAATTTAAATTAGTGCCTAATGGTGAAGGTTTTAATTTAATTAATTCTACTAATAATCAAACTATTGGTTTAGTAAGTAAAGAAAATGCTGTTGATATTGTAGATAATTTATCTCAATGGGAACAAACTGTAATTGCTGTTAAAGCTGGTATGGCAGTAGATGAAAATGCTGTTAAAGCTATTCAACAAAATGTTGCTACTAAACTTGCTCAACTTAGTGGCAGTACAGATCCTTATGTTATTCAATATTACTATGATGAATTAACTAATAATCTATATTAATATGGATGTATTAAAGTTTCTACAAGGTGGTAACAAAACACCTAATCCTGAATATAATCCTAAAACTAAAAAGGGGGCTATACAGCCTCCTACTTTAGTTGATTACAACCCTGGCACTTCTATTAGTGACCAGGGTCGTGGTCATTTATTTAGTCGTATTGCTGGGCAATCATATAATCTTAACCAATATGATATAGATAAATATGCTCCTTATGATGTTTATGTTAATCCTGTTGATGATCCTGAAAAACTTGATAAAGAACATGCTGTTAATCAAAGTAATTGGGAACAAGGATTAAGAATGATTGGACAGATTGGTAATGAAATTACTGTTGGTACTGCAATAGGTTTTGCTGATTTAGCTGATGCTTTCTATAATATGATTAGTGATAGTCCTAATGATTATCAATCTGAAATAAGTTCTAGACTTGAATCTTTAAAAGAATCTATTAATGAAAGATTAGCTATATATCGAGAAAATCCTAATGCTGCATTTGACATTGGAGATTTTGCTTGGTGGGCTAGTAATGCTCCTAGTATAGCTAGTTCTTTAACTCTTATGGTTCCTAGTACGGGTCTTGCTAAAGGTGTTTCTTTATTAGGTAAAGGATTAAGATTTAATAAACTAGCTAATAAGATGGCTAATGCTATTAATATGACACAAAAGAGTAGAGCAATTACTAGTAGAATAGCAGAGGCTACTGCTATTGGAATTCCTTCTCGTTATCTTGAAAATTATCAAGAAGCTAGACAAACTTATAATGATATTGAAGATTATTCTAAAACTCAACTTGCTAATATGAATGATAAACAAAGAGAAGAGTTTTATAATAATAATCCTAAATATAAAGATATGTCTGATGAAGAAGTAGCTAAAGATATTGCTAAAAATAGTGCTGATGTTACTTTTGCTGAAGATTGGGCTAATGTTCTTTTTGATGTATGGCAAGTTTATAGTTTAAAGAACTTATGGAAAAATGCTTTAAGTGGTAATACAACTAGTTCTAGACTTAGAAATTTAAATACTGCATTTAATAGTAATATTGATGATGCCGCTGCAATTACTAATGCTTTAAGTAATAAAACTACTAAACAAGCTATTACTAGCACATTAAAAGATATAGGTGATGATATTCTTCATGGTGTTAGAGCTGAATGGACAGAAGGAATTGAAGAAGCTATTAATTATATAGCTAGTCAAAATGGTTTATATAATGGTAAAAAAGTATTTGATAAAGATATTCCTCAACAAACTATTAAAGATTATCTTCAAGACCCAATGTTATGGGAACAAGCATTTTGGGGTGCTCTTGGTGGTATCACTTTTAGTAGTGTTATGAATAAAGCTGGAGAATTTATTAATAAACGTCTTGATAAAGATTGGACTTCTGCTGAAAAACAAAGAGAAAATGAAATTCTTGGTCGTACTGCTACTTTTCAAGCATATCAAGAAAGACTTAATAATATAGCTAATGGTAAAAATCCATTTATAATTACTGTTGATGAAAATGGTAATCAAGTTAATCCTGATATTGTAGTTGGTACTGAAGAAGAACTTCGTAATATAGCTGAAAAAGAATATATGGATAATATTATTATTAATTCTATGAATGCTGGTAATTTAGGACTTCTTGAAAGTTCTATTAATAGTAAAGAATTTAATGATAGTATTACTAATAAACTTGGATTACAACAACAAGAAAGTAATGAACTTATTAATAGATTTAAAACTGAAATTAATAATCTTAAAAATGAATATAATACTACTTTAAATAAAGTTAATAGACTTGGTGGTGGATTTGAAGTTGGTCGTATTATAGCTACTCAAATGGTTCATGCTCGTAATCGTCAAGAAAATTATAATAATCTTCTTAATTGGACTAATAATGTTTTAAATCAAGATATTACAAATAATCATATTGAAGATGTTGATATTACTTCTGCTAAAAATGGTATATATCAACATATTCTTAATAGTATTCAAAGAGATATTAAAACTATTCAAGATAATGCTGCAATTAATGATTCAGTTAAACAAGAACGTATTGCTCAATTAAATGAACGTCTAGATGCTATTAATAAACTTTATATCCCTATTGATATTGAAAATAAAAATGATATTCAATCAGCTATTCAACTTCAAAAACAATATAATGAAGTATTTAAAGATTTAGCAGAAGTTGTTAATGCTGAAATTAATGTTGAAGTTAATAAAAATCAACTTAATTTATCTGATGATAATATTAAATCTCGTATAACTTATCTTAATAATTTCTTTGATAGTAGTCGTAAAAAGATTGTTAATAAAGCTATGGACGATTTACGTAATGCTTATAAACAATATGGAAAAGATTATGTTGACTCTGTTATTAAAGATGCTAATAATGGTAATAAACCTAATATAGATAAAGTTATTAGAAATGCTTATACTGCACTTGATTTAAATTCTAAAGGTAATGAACATCTTAAAAATACAATAGAACAATTAGCTGAGATTGCTGAGATTGAAAATGATGTTAATAATACTCCTAAAGAGGAAGAAATAGTTCCTGTTAATCCTGATACTAATGAAGTTAATGAAACTGATCCAGATGATACTAGTTCATCTCCATCCTCCACGGGGAGTATAGCGGAGCGAAGCGGAGCGGTTCCTAGTGAACCTACTAATGCTGAACAACCTCAATCTCAAACTGGGCAATCAGTTTCTCAAGGACCTATTAGCACTCCTAAACCTGAAGTTACTAATGTTCTTCCAGATGATGAATTTGAACGCGGTCAAATAGGTACTGATTTAGTTTATGAAAGTATTGCTGATTTAGAAGATTCTCTTGGGCATGAATCAACTAGTAGTGATTTACTTAATGCAAGACAATCTTTTATTGATAAACTTAGTCAAGCTGGATTTGAACAAACAGAAGCTGCTGATATAGTTAATAATATTATTGATGGTCTTACAGGTGGTAGTTTATATAGTTCTGTTCAAGATGATAGTACAAGACGTTTATTACTTAATGCTACTTATGCTACAATTACAGGTAATGAACGTAATATAGAAGCCATTATGGATGATTTTGCTAATAGTGTTGATAGTGAAGGTAATACTAGAGGTAAAATTGTTAATGATAAAGTATATCTTAGTATTGGTCAATTAGTTGAATATATAGATAGTATTACAGGAAATAAAATTATTAAAAATTATTTGTTTAATCAAATAAAAAACTATCTTTACGCCAGTACGAATAATCAAGGTAAATATCGTGCTACTGATGAATCAACTATTAAAAAACTTAATGCTAGACAATTTGTTCAATATGTAGATGGTATTGCTAAAGAACGTCTTGAAAGACTTCAAGTTGAACATACTAATAATGTTAATCTTAAGTATATAGTAGAGAATGAAAATGTTAAAGCGTTTACTTCTATTAAACAAGGTGATTATCTAGAAACTGAATATGATAGTAAGCTTAGACGTATTAATATACTTACTAATGGTACAATTATTGGTTATATAGGAGTTCCAAATATTGATAAGTTTGGTAATTATGATATGGTTAATCAAGGTTGGAAATATAATATTCATGCTGAAAATGGTCAAGTTATTTCTCCACTTAAAGACGCTTTAATTAGTATTCTTGATGGTGATAGATTTGACGAAGAATTTATTGGTCATTTATATGAACTTGCTGTTAAAGAAGAAGTTACACAAGAAGAACTTGTTAATCTATTTAAAGAATTTGAAACTAAATATCCTGATATAGTTAGAGATTTTACTACTCCTGTTGCAAGTTTTGATTTAGCTGGACATCTTGTTAATCTTACTAAATACATATTTAATCAGCCTTATGAAAATAGTCATGAAGCTAGTATTAATCGTTGGTTTAATAATCTTCTTAATAGTTATGACCAAGCTATTACAATAGTTAAAGGTGATTTTAAAGGTAAGATTAAAGCTGTTAATATTAAATATGGAGTTCTTAATACTATTGATGATACTAATGGTGAATGGAATGATGTACAAGAAACAGTAGTTGGTTATGATGAAAATATTAACAAACTTGGTGTAGTTGTACAAGGTCAATTATATCTTAATGGAGAAAGTAAATCTACTATTATTGAAAATCTTACTACTAATGGCATGCCTGTTATTAGTATTCCAAGTAGTGATGGTACTTCTCTATATGCTTTTTGTAAACAAGTTCCATTAAATAGTAATCTACTTAAAGGTGATGCTCGACGTATTATTAATTCTATTAAGAATGAAGTTAATAATCTTTGTAGAGATTATATTAGTGGAAAAATAAGTTTTGGTGAACTTAAACAAAGTCTTGGAGATATATTTGGAAATAATAAACTTGTTAATGGTGATAGAAATACTGGACTTCAAATTAGTATTAATCCTACTAATATAGGTTTCTATGTTAAAGGTGCACATTTTAATGGTAAAGATTATGCTTTTACTATTAATTCTGATGCTGGTAATTATAAACGTAATATTATTATTAATTCTCCTTATGTTGTTAATAGTGCTTTTAAAATAGGTAAAAGCTATGGAATTAATGCTGGTACTATTGATAAACTAGATAATGCTCTTCGTCCTGTTATTGATGAAATGTTTAACTATGCTCAATTTGCTATTAGTAAAGATTTTATTAATGATAGTACAAAAACTGATAATAAAACCAATAAATATATTTATCGTGAAAATGGTAAAACTATTATAAATATTGATGATAAAACTTATAGTTATAATAGTTATCAAGATTTTATTATTAGTAATGGTTTAGTTCGAACTAAACTAGCTAATACGAATACTGACGAAACTGCTGGTAATTGGCAAATAGATATTCATTCTAAACTTGATATTTCATACGAGCTTGAGAGTAGACCCCCCGTGGAGGATGGAGCAATACCTGAACAGCTATCAGAGTTCATGTTAGATGATACTCTTAATGCTATTAATTTTAATGCTTTTGAGTCTGCTATAACAGCTAAGAATTTAACTCGTGGACTTAAAAAGTATTTTGCTAATGACCAAACTGCTATTGATTATATTGATGCTCTTCAAAAAATTGGTATATTACCTAAAAATATTCAAGTTGTAGATAGTATTACTGATAATAACAGTAATAAAGTTAATGCTGTTTATCATCGTGATACTGATACAATTGAACTTAGTAGTTCTGCTATTGCAGGTCAAAGAGTTTATAGAGTTATTAATATTATACTTCATGAAAGTTTACATAGACAACTTTATACTAAATATAATACTGAACAAGCTCTTGCTTTAGTTAAACCTATATATGATAAATTTAAATTTTGGCTTGATACTCAAGATAATTCTACTAAAGAAAGACTTAAACCTTATTTATTTGAGAACTTTAATACAAGTGAAGCTCTTGAAGAATTTCTAGTTGAAAGTATTACTAGTAATGCTCTTATGTCAGCTCTTAATGAAATAAAATATGATAATAGAAAAACTAATAAACGTAAGACTTTATTTAGTAGACTTCTTGAAGTTATTGCTGATATGTTAGGTATTAAAATTAATGAAGATAGTTTATTAGCTGCTGCTAGAGATGCTTATAAAGCTATTAAGAAAATGCCTAAACAAACTGAACAAAATGTTATTCAAGGAACTTTTCAATTTGACGAAGAAACTATTAGTACAGAACAAATTGAAAATCCTAATGAAGATAATAGTCAAGATTATAATTATAATAATGATAATCTTAATGATGGACTTGATATGTTTAGTAGTGTTGATGATAATGTGGTGAATATGGCAGAATTAACTAGCCGTTTACCAATAGACCAACAGTCCGAATTTGCCACTTTGCTTGACACAGGACGTATCAGTTTTAGCTGTATGTAGAATTAATCAAGCAGAGATAAAAGTCGCTTAGAACGAAAGAAAATCACCTCTATGACGATGTAATTAAATTTTACTTTACATTAGTCATAGAGGTATTACTATTAATGAATTTAAACTTAAATATAAACTTATGAGTTGTGGAAATATTAAACTTGTAGGATATAATAATCTTAATAATGTTATTATTAAAGAACATGGTTCTAATAATGCTGATTATTATAGTCTTATAGCTATGGTTGAAGACCCAATCTTTAAGAAGATTATAGCTGATAAAGGTATTAATGTTAAAACTTCTGGAAGACAAGCTTATAATGCTCTTCTTGAAGCTAGAGCTATTAAACTTCGTAATATGGATGATATAGCTTCTGTTGCTGAAAAAGAAGAACGTGGTTTGTTTAGTACAATTAAAGCTAGAGATACAGCTATTACTTATATGGCTGATATTATGAACAAACTTAGTTTTAATTTTCTATATAATGGTGCTCCATTAAATTTTAATGAAATTAAAAAACGTACCAATGAAACTGTTATTAATGCTGGACTTAAACGTGCTAAGAAATTAGCTGGAAGTGATGAAACTAGAAATAATGAACTTAATAGTTTTATTAATAATCCAAATCCTGCTATTAAAATTAACGGTCTTGGTGCATTTCTTCGTAAATATGGTGATGCTAAAGATTTTAATTATGGAGCATTACTGCGTTCTCTAACTAACACTGAATTTAATGAAGCTCTTTTTAATAATAAGAATGTTGCTAAACTTATTAAAAGAGATGAATTATATCAAACTACTGATTATGAAGAATTAGGTGGATATCTTGATGAAACTTCTACTGAAGGTGATGAAAATAGTATAGATGATGGTATTGATTTAATGACCCAACTTTGGAATTTAAGTATTGGTGAAGTTAAAGATTTTAATAAACATGTAGAAGAAGTTATTAAGTATCATCTTGCAAGTTTACCTAAACTTACTGCTTCTTCTCAACTTGATAATGGAAATTATCCTTTTGATACTAATAATGAATTAGGTGTTGTTACTTTTGCCGATGCTAATTATTTATCTAAAATATTATATGCTAGTGCTGATACTAGTAATGTAGATAATTTTATAGCTAGTCTTAGACGTATATCTGAAACTATTCCAAATTGCGAATGTTTGATTCAATTACATGATTTACTTAGCAAAAATAAAGTATTTGCTAATAAATATATGATGGTTTTTAATAAACCTATTATATCTAAAATTGAAACTTATATTCAAACTGATTCTGCTGGTAATAGTTATGTTCGTGCTCGTGTAACTAATCCTAATACTGATTCCCGTACTATTTTACAGAATACTTTTTATAATAATGTTAAGAATAATATTATTACTAATCGTGTTCCTGCTGCTCGTGAAAAGTTTCGTATATATGATAGATATAAAAATACTCCTCATGCTAATCTTTATTTATATGATGCTTTTAAAGAAATATTTCCAGATATTAATCAAGCTAGTTTTAATTTAGCTGTTGCTAAAATTGGACGTATTGCTATGTCTAATAATCTTATTAACTTTGCTAATGTTATTAATCGTACAGTTGATAATTATAATAAATATGTAGAAGCTCTTAAAAAAGATAAGAAAACTAAAATACCTGATAGTTTTATTAATAGAGGTGATACTTCTATTATATATCAAATGGCTGATGTTTTTAAAGATATTATTTATATTCCTGTTGAACTTAATTCTCGTAATCCCGAAGGTAATTTAAGTTCTGATGTTATTAATAGAAGTTTTATTACTAATATTGCTAAAATAATTAATGATGATAAATCTACTGTTGAAGAACAAAATGCTATGGCTGAAGCTTATGCTAGACAAAAGTTTGCTAGTCATCAATATGATTATAGTAATTTACTTCTTGAACATCGAGATACTAATGGTAATATAATTAATTATGGACTATTTAGAAGAGTTGGAAATGGAATTCCTAAACTTACTGAATATGCTCGTAGTATGTTTAAAACTTCTCTTCTTAATGGTATTAGTGAATTAGATAATAACAGTAATGATTTATATCGTAGTATGAGTGATGGTGATTATTTAATTACTGCTATGGGATTATTTATGACTAATATTAATAATTCTGAAACTTCTACTGCTAATTATTTACTTCCAATACCTAGCGATGCTCCTAAAAACTTTACTATTACTGCTCCTAGATATAGTCTTGCTGGATTACGTAGTCAACTAGAAGATGGAACTAAAATTATAAATAAAGAACATCCATTATTTAAACAGTATTATAATATAGTTATTCAAGAACTTACTAATATGGCTCAAGCTGTTAATGTAATGTTTAAGACTAATGCTAATGGTAATCCTATTTTAACTAATGGAGATTTTGAATTTAGTGATACTTATAATAATAAACCTGAACATTTTTATAATCAATACCATAAAGATGGAAAAGGTAATGTATTTACTACTAAAGATGGACATAAAGTTTTAGCTGGTAAAGTATTTAGTTTTAAACGTTTAGTTAGTAAAATTACTCCTAATAGTAATGGAGCATTTAATGAACTAATTGGGTATGGTAAGACTATTGACATCCTCTACGGGGGGTCTACACGTGGGCTTAGCTATGTTAATAATCAAGTAGTTCTTAATGGAGAACAACGTATTGCTCTTGAAGACGCTGTTGCTGATTGGTTAAATGAATATATAACTAATGGTTATAAAGAACTTAAAAATAAATATGGTACATTTATTGATGATAGAATTAATAATGAATCTTTAGCTGAATTTCTAGTTAATGATTATCTTGTTAGAGATAGTATGTACGATATGTATGGTGGTGACCAAAGTTTTTATAAGAATGGTCAAGCTATTCTAAAACGTATTAAAGAAGTACAAGCTAGTGGTAATCCTTTTGGTAATACAGACTTTACTAAAAATGATTTAGATATAGCTACTAATTTATATGATGTAACAATTAATGGTAATGCTGTTACTGTTCCTTATACAGTTAATGGAGTTGTTAAACGTAAAAAAGTAGTTCTACAAGATAAATTTAGAGGTGTTACTATTTATAATACTTTTAAATCTTCTGATAAAGTTGTTATTGATAGACTTGATGACCAACTTAAAAAAGCTGGACTTGATAAAAAAGACAGAGAACGAATACTAGAACCATTTAAAGGAGGAGTTAATGCTAATGATGCTCAATCTTATATTACTCTTGAAGAATGGATTCGTCGTATTACTGCTGCTGGAGAGTTAGATAAATATGCTGGACTTATTAAGAGTCTTACAGATGACACTCCGATTGATAAAATTGATTGGAATAAATTTGCTAATAAAGTTCAAATTCAAAAGAATTTCTATTATGATTTATATTATGATACTACTGTTGGTATTGAAGTTCCTAGACAAGTAAAGAATGCAGAGTTTGTTCTTATTCCTAAACTTATTAAAGGAACAGAACTTGAAAAAATTTATAATATAATGACTAATAGAGATATTCATCAAATTAATACTGTTGAAACTGTTAAAGTTGCACAACATAATAGAATGACACTTTGGAATAACGATGGTGTTTTAACTGATAAAGCTCTTAAAGAATTTGATGATAATGTATTTGATAATTCTGAATTGTTTAGTTATAATTATCTTTATCGTCAACAAGAAGTTCCTCAGCATATGGTTGATGCTAGTAATAAAGCTGCTATTCAGATTATGAAGAAAATGCTTGATAATCTTCCTAATAAACCTGAACTTAATGACCTTAAAAATAAAGTATTTAATAATTATGTAGCTAATATTAGAAATAGTTTTGAAAAAACTTGTGCTGAACTTGGTATTGGATTGGATGATAATGGTCATATTGATTTAAATTCTAATGGCACTATTAGAAATCTTAATCGTTTTGTATTTTTTGATAGATTTAAAGAAAATGCTCAACAACAAGGAGTTGAAAAAGCTCTTCTTGAATTTTTTGATTTAGATAGTGCTGGATTTAATAATCTTCCTTTATTCTTATCTAACATTAGTAGTAAGCTTGAAAGTATTGCTAATAGTTATTTTAATACTAATATTACTAGACAACTTATTAGTGGTTGGCATGCTGCTCAGTTATCTGATTTTGGATTTAAAGTTGATAAACAAACTCAAACAGATAGTAAACTTCAATATAAGAAAATTGGAGAAGTTAATGGTACTACTGTTTATTATACTGAAATTAAACTTCCTAGATGGAGTAATAAACTTAAAGGAATAGATATTAATAATGTTCCTGATAATTTACGTACTATGATTGGTTATCGTATTCCTACTGAAGGTAAACAATCTATATGTATTATGTATGTTAAAGAGTTTCTTCCAGATGCTTATGGTAGTACTGTTGTTGTTCCTGATGAATGGGTTACTCAAACTGGTTCTGACTTTGACGTAGATAGTGTTTATGGTATGTCTAAAGCATTTAATCTTGTTAAAGGTATTCCAACTGAAATTACTCATGCTAGATATACTAAAGATGAAGTAGGATATATTAATTATGTTAAAGATAATGTAGATAAAGCTAGTCGTAAGATTCTTGGTAAAACTTATAATAAACAAGGTAATATTAGAGCTTCTTTAAAAAATAGCGAAGATGCTATTAATGCTACTCTTGAAGGTTATAGTGGTAATCTTAAAGTTGTTGAAAAAATTGCTAACGATGGTGGACTTAAGTCTTACGAATCATACTTAAAACTCCCCGTAGAGGATACAAGTAGTCAAGCTGCTAGAACTAATGCTATTATTCAATCATTTATTGATATACTTAATAATCCTGCTGCATTTGAAGAAAATACTACTACTTCTAACTTTGAAAATGTTAAAGAAGCTAATGAAACTTATGCAGAAATAGTTGGTGCTAATAAAACGACTGTTGCTCCTAGCGATTTCTTTACTCAACTTGATTGGTTTGATGCTGCCACATCTGGTATTAAACTTAAAGGTATTAGTGTTAATCGAGATACTTTTATGAGTATTGGTAATGTTACTAAAGCTAATCATAGTGAAGGTATTAAAGTTATGTACACTACTGATGTGATTAGTGAGCAAGAAGCTGTTAATAGATATGGTAAAGAAAATGTAGAAACTATTGGTAATAAACATATTCGTATTACTCATAAGAATTTTGGTTGGTCTGGAGATGATAAGAATATTGATGGTTATTTGATTAATCCTTATAGTTCTCAAACAACTGCTCATATTCTTGATGTTATGAAAGAGGGAGCTATACATAATGAAAATACTTATACGTTTAATGCTTTTAAAACCATTGTTGACTTTGGAAGTAATTATGATACTGCTATTGGATTTATGTGGCAACCTGCTATTGATATACTAGTTCGTAAATGGAAAGAAACTAATAGTGTTCTTGCAGAAGGCACTAAAAATCCTCTTACTGAAGCTATTAGAGAAGTTGCTCATAATCTTGGTTTTGGTGAAAAAGTTAATTTTGCTGGACGTAAAAAGCTAATTGATATTATTAATGAAAGTTATGGTGAAACTTTCAAGAAATTATTCAATTTAAGCGTTTCTGATGCATTTTCATCACCCAACCTTATATTTTCATCAGACGCATATAAATCTCGTCTTAGAGGAGAAATGAATGGGGTTCAGCAGGCTTTATTTGACCTTTATGTTCTAGCACAATTCAATCGGTTAAACTCAATCGGACAGGATATAAGTAATAATCTTAATATTCTTAGTGCTGATAAATATGGTGCTAAACAAAGTTTTTATGCTAGTGATAAAGTGTTTAGAGATGCTAGAACTGTTATTGAAAATAGTAATATTTATGCTCCATACTCTACGGGGGGTCAAACCTTGCTATTAGAGAGTGTCTTTCCTGATATTAGTGGTGGTATAGATGCGTTTATTAAATCAGATATATCTAGAAGTAGTTATCCTAGTTTAGCCGCTTTTCTACAAATGAGTACTGCTCTTAGTGTTAAAGCTACTCAACAAGTATTTGAAACTGCTAATCCTATATTTATTGATTATGTATATAGAATAGCAGAATGGACTAAAGGTGGAATAATGACTGAAAAGTTATATAATGACTATAAAGATTATCTTATTAATAAACTAGAAGTAGGTAATAATGGTAGTTCTTATCTTAATTTACCTGTTACTATTGTTAATGGTGATTTTGTTCATCCTAAATTTATTAAAGAATATGGTACTGGTCAATCTAGAGCTTTAGAAATTGGACGAGTTAGTGGTACATTAGTTAATATTAAAACAGATGATGTTGTAGTTAAAAATATATTTGAACCTATACAAACTGAAATTGATGTATTTGCTAGACTTACTCCTGCTCAAAAAGTTGATTGGATTAAACGTAACTTTAGTCAAGATGGAAGTGTATTTGCACATATTGAAATAGTTGCTAATGATGAAAGAAATAATCGTCGTAATGTAAATATTCAATATATTAATTATATACAAGGTGATATTACTAATGATGAAGCTCATAGATTGTTTGATAGAGCTTGGAATCATCCTAATCCTCTTATTAAACTTACTGCTCTTGATTTAGTTAAATATGCTTTTATTGTTGAAGGTCATAAATTTAGAACTAGAAATATTAGTAGACTTATAAGTAATACTCCCCTTAGAGGATTGAGTGAAAATGGAATAGCTATTGGAGATATAGCTATGAAAAGTATTAATAGTTATGGTCTTATTGATAAAGATAATATTGAAGATATAATTGGTTTTATTCGTAAGAATTATAATAGTTTTAACTGTCCTAGTTATACATTTAAAAGACTTACTAATAATAAAATTAATTATAATTTAAAACATAATGGTATTATTACTTTTAATGGTCAAGAAAATCTTGATAATATAGGAATAATAAGAAATGGAGATGCTGTTAATATTATTAGAATTAATAGAAATTTATATATTAAAGGAACTTATGATGGTACTTTAGCTTATTATCCTATTGATAGACTTGAATCATTTGAAACTTATAATAGTATTGAACCAAGTATTATAGCTAATAATAATATTCATAAACCGTTAGCTATTCTTCTTTATGAAGGTCTTACTCAACAAGAAAAACGAGATAAATTTATTGATGGTATTAAAGATAATATTAAAGAAGCTGTAAATAAAGAGTATAAAGAAGTTCCTGAACTATATAGTAAGTATATTACTGATGAGTATTTCCAACCTTTTATGAATACTCCTTTTGAGAATAATACTATATATACTATTAATGATAGATTTTATCTTAATATTAATGGAACTACTGCTATTAATTTAAATAATGATTTAAAACAATATAAAGCTAAATATCCTAATATTGAAGATAATAAACTTGGTTTATTTATTGAAATTAATGAAAATGAAATAGATAGAGTTACTAGTAATACTGATAGATATAGTAGTGTTGATGACCAAACTCCTATTGGTAGATTTGCTAAAAATGCTAGTTTAATTATTTCAAGAGCTGTTCGTCATGGACAACCTGTTGCTCAGAATGTTCTTAATGCTCTAAATAATGCTGAAATTAACTATCTCGATAGTAGTAGTCTTTCTGATAATTCTGAATTTTCGCTATCAGTTATAGCTAATTATATAGATGTTGAAGCTAATAATATTCTTAACGACATTAATCGTTTTATTAAAATTAATGGTATTGATAAGCCTATTAACGATAAAGATGTTATTGGTAAAGTTCTTAAAGATGAACAACTTCAAAATCGTTTCTTAGATGTTATTCTTAGTGCTAATACATTTAAGAATAAATATAAACTTATTAGCGAAATTGATATTGATAGTACAAATCTTGATGATAAAACTAAAGAGAATATTAGAAAGATTCAAAAACTAGTTAATCAAGTTGATTCTAATACTACTGTACATTCTGCTAGAAAAGATTGGTTTGAAAGATGGATTCAATTACGTACTACCAATCCTAATTATATAAGCGGTCTTATGAAAGAATTTGATGCTTATGGAGATACTGGATTTATGGACTATTGGATACAAGATATTCGTGCTAATCGTAACTTTGTGTTGCAAAATATACTTAAAGATGTAATGGGTACTGTTGAAGAAGGTCGTCTTAATGGTATTAAAGAATCTAATGACTTTAGAAATTATCTTAAAGAGCTTAAGACTAGAGCTGCTAAAGCTGGTAAATCTGTTAGTCTTAATAGTATAATTGATAATGACGGTAGATTAATTCAACCTAATAATCCTATTTGGGAAGAAAAGATGAAGAAATATAGAGATGCTGCTATTGAAGCTGAACAAAAATTTGGTATAAATAGTGTTGAACATCTTATTGCTCTATCTAATAAAGCTAAATTTATTGATATGACTACTATTCATCAGCTTAAACCAATTACTGTTCAAGATGAAGATGGTAATAATGTTACTATTGAATATTCTACTTATATTATAAATCTTGAAAGAAGTCTTCTTGGTCTTAAAAAAGGAGATGATGGTATTCCTAAAGAATTTGCTGAATATAAAAGACTTAATAGTAGAATACGAGATATTCTAAGCCAAGCTACTGATAATGTTACTACACAAAGTCAAGATGAAGAACTTGGACGTATATATGCTCAAATGGATAGTCTTACTAGTCTTTACGATGAAGATGGTAATAAAAAGATTGGTCATGATTTAAATGTAGCTGAAAGACTTCGTGCTTATCAAACTAATATTCGTAAAGTTAAAGAAATGTTCTATGATAAGCAAGCTAAAGAAGGATTTGATTCTAAACTTAAAGAACAACTTTCTATTATTAGTAAATATGAAAGTCAACGTGATGCTAATGGTAATCTTCTTATTAGTATGGAAGAACTTATGAAAGTTCCTGAATATAAAGAAGCTAAAGAATGGATTCGTAAGAATACTAGATATATTCTTGATATTAAAGATATAGAAGATTTAAATTGGGCATTTGAAGAACTTAAAGATGCTAATAAAGGTAATAGTGTTCTTAATCTTGCCATCAAAGAATTTCAAGCTAAAGATGAATTTAATGTAGTTGATGGACGTAAAATACCTGAAGAACGTGCAGCTCTTATAAAAGCTGAAACAGTTAGAAAATATAAATATACTAAAGGCAATGGTATGCCTTATGTTGGTATTATTCGTTCTGCTGAAGATGAACTTAGAATTTATCGTGCTGATTTCTATAATTATCTTACAGGTAATAAATCTAAGAGTGAAGAAGAAATTAATGTAGGAGAAGCTATTAATAAAATACTTGAGAAGTATTTTGATAATGCTACTAGAACTCTTAATACTGCTGATATTAGTCAAGAAGATTTAGAACAACTTAAAACTGGTTTTGAGGTATTTAATGAAATTACTAGAGGAGAAAAGAGTACTGATAAAGCTAAAGCAAAACGTGTTGCTGAATTTATTGAAAGTGAATGTGATGTTACTTATAATTGGAAACAATATGAACTTGATAAAAATAGAGCTTTTGCTAAAGGTAAAAAGTATTATGATAAATGGTTAGAAGTATTTAGTGAACAAGTTGAAGAAAATGGAACTATTGCGGAAAGACCTAATCGAACTATTTATGGTATTATTAAACCTAAAGATTTAGATAAATGGACTGACATTGATAGAACTGCTGCAATTAATATTCTTCAAAAAAGAACTAGAGAAACTACTACTCAATATTATTATATGAAAGAAAGAGAAGTTCTTGACAAATATGGTATTGATAGTGTTGAATATAAACAATGGTATAGAGATAATCATTATTTTGACCCTTATACTCGTACTATTAAACCTATTCGTATTTGGACTACTATGCAAATGATTAAAGATGATGGTTCAGCTGTTGTTGGTAATTATGAACCACGTATTAATCAAATGCATATTACTCCTAAAGAAGAACTTATTAATCCAGAATATAGTAGTTTTGTTAATAAGTATAAAGTAGGAACTGGATATGATAATACTGTTTATACTAATCTTAATGAGTATCAACTTGAACTTATGAATAAAGTAAATGAACTTATGAAAAAGTATTGTTTTACTAATAGTAATAAGAGATATGTTGATATGGGTTATCTTCCAGCTTTACCTAAATCTAAAGATATGACTGTTAAAGATTACTTTGAACAAGCTCTTAGTTTTCTTGGTTGGACTGCTAATGTTCCTAATAATACTGGATGGAGAAATAATGAAGATTTAACTTTTGATAAAGATTATGATATTCCTAATCCTAGATTATCTCAATTAGCTAATAAAGATACACAACAACTTCCTACTATACCTAAATTTAAAGAACCTAATGAAAGTGATGAGGAATTTAGTAAACGTAAAGCTGCTGCTATTAAAGCTAGAGATGAAATTATTGAAAAGAATAATAAAATTCATAATGATATTCTTAATCGTAATTGGGAAGAAGTATTTAATAGTTTCTTAATTGAAAGTAATAGATATAATGCTATTAAAACAGTTAAAAATCTTCTTTATACTGCTGACCAAATTATTACTAGCAATACTGCTTATGATATAAATTATAAAGGTAGTATAACTGAAAATAGAGAAGCTAGTGCTGGTGGAGAAATTGAATATAAACAAGAACAACAAACTAGAACTAGTCAACATCTTAGAAGTTTTATACGTCGTCTTGTATTTGAACAATATAAAGATAATAAAACTCCTAATTTAGTTAAACTTGGTTCTCTTGCTCAAAACATTGCTGGTAGTAAATATATGATGATGAATATTACTGGTGGTATAGCTAACGTTCTTACTGGTTCTAGTAACATATTTATGGAAAGAGCTGCTGGTGAATATATTAATCTTAAAGATTGGGAATCTGGTAAATCTGAATGGGTTAAAGGAACAGTTAGTTATATGGCTAATATGTATAGTGAAAATAGTAGTACACTCCAAGATGCTATTATTAAACTTAGTCATGTAGTTGATTTTGATAGAGTAACTGAAGTTAGCACTGCTGAAGGTCTTAAAGAAAATATTCGTAGAGTCCGTGGATTATTATTTAGTCCTCAATCTGTTGGTGAGCATTATATGCAGAATGTTATGTTATTCGCTATGCTTAAATCTCATAGACTTGTTGATAATGGTAGAGGTGGTTATGATATAATGAGTAAAGAAATGTATCATCGTAAAGCTGAACAAGATGCTCTTATGTCAGTAATTAATACTCCCCGTAGAGGAGAGAGCCAATCTCTTCTTGAACAATTCAATAAGTTTATGGATGATGCTAAAGCTGATAATAAAAAACGAGCTAAATATAATTTATTTAAAGCTAATCCTATATTTGATTTTGTCAAGACTTATCTTAATGAAGAACAACAAAGAGAATATATTGCTAAACGTAAAGAACTTATTAAGAATATTGATAAAGAGTTTGCTGAACTTCCAGATGTTTATAATCAGTTTGAACTTAAAGATGGTATTGCTCAAATAAAATCTGATAGTAAACTTACTCTTAAAGAATATGCTAAATTTATTGATAAAGTTCGTGAAGTAAATAAGAAAGTTCATGGTGTTTATGATAAACTTGGTTCTGCTAATATAGAACAACATTGGTGGGGTGGTACGGTTATGCAATATCATAAACATCTTTATCCTGGTTTTAAGAAACGTTATCGTTGGAACGGTTATTATAATGAAACTCTAGGTACTATTGAAAAAGGTAGTTATACTAGTCTTTATGATTATTTAACTATTCCATTTAAAGAAACTAACGTAGGAGAAGTTAATAATGTGAGTGATGTTCTTAAAGCATTCCAAACTTATGGTAAGAATTTACTTTCATTTGCTGTTAATTTCAAACTTAATTATGAACTTCTTCCTGAACATGAAAAAGCAAATATTAGACGTAATTTAGGTGATTTACTTTATGTAGGTGCTGCTATTATTGGAGCAATTGCTATAACTGGTATGGGAGGTGATGACGATGAAGGTATTATTTATAATCTTATGCTTTATCATGCAGACCGTCTTGCTTCTGAAGCTGCTTCATTTACTCCATTTGGAGCTTATGCTGAAGGTAAAAAATTATGGTCTAGTCCTGTTGCTATTGGACAAACTATTAATGACTTACTTGGTACTACTGCTATGGCTGCTAGATTCCTTATTGAAGAAGATTTCACAGAGGAATATACTACTGGTAGATATAAAGGTATGAACAAGTTTGAAGTTATGGCTATACGTAATATACCTGTTATTCGTAGTATTAATCGTGTTCTTGATTTACCTAATAATAATAGTTATTATAAACTTGATGAAAATATACTTAGTATTATACCTTATAAAGATATAGCTAAAGATATATTTGAATAAGCTGGACTTGAATCTAGTAAAAAATAAGGGCTTGCCTATGGTATCACTACCTAGACAAGCCCTATTTATTTTATCTTAATTAAAACTATCATCATTATTACCAATAACACACATAAGAATAACAAAAACTATAATACCAATAACAAATAGTTTTCCACTATACTTATCCATAGCTTCGTTATCACTAATATTATTAGCAACAGCTAATAGTTTAACACCACCAAATATAATACCAAGAAGAACAATAAATGCAACCATAATTATAATATGTTTAAGTTTAATAATAAGATAAAAATAAACCTCAGTAGTAAGACTAGCTTATCTACCGAGGTTTCAGTCATGCCAACGACTATAAGTTTAAAGATTAGTAGAACGCTCCGCTTCGCTACGCTCAACTCCCCGTAGAGGATGGAATGGACTAGTATTCATTCAATCAATATAATCATTATCATTAATAACTATATTAATATTACTAGCATAACTACCATTCCATCCTCTACGGGGAGTATAGCGAAGAGTGCGTAGCACTCGTAGCGGTTCCAAGCTAACCATTAAATTAAATAAAGCCAGCTCTATTAGAGCTAGCTTTAAGTATAACATATAAACCATTAGCATTAATAGTATCATCTCTTTAGACCATACTTAGCCCATTGAAGAACAAATCCAAGACCTTCCCAAATTTTATCTTCAGCTTTAATTTGAGCATAATTAGCACCAACATTTAAATTAAAGTTTTCAGGTTTTACACAAGCTGCTTGACCATGAACTTCAAATCCAGTAAGACAAGTAAGAGTAGTATTAGTTGTTTTAGTACCAACTTTTATACTTTCAATATTACTAATAAATCTCTTAATGTCATCTTTTCTAAGAATATCTCCAGCAGGATCTTCAAGTTTATAATAAGCTTTCTCAAACTCTTTAGCAGGACTCCAAGATTTATATCCATCTGGATAAGTTACTTCATAACCAATATCATCTGGATGAGCATTACCAATTTTATAACCTGCACTCAAAGCCATAGAAGCTCTCATAGGAGTAGCTTCAATCATTTTAACTCCAATAAATTTAGCCATAATTTTAAAATTTAATTATTTATTTAATAGTAGTAGTAATTATTACAAATCTATCATCTACCGGTTCAACATCAATAGCCTGAAATTCTTTATATTCAGTATCTTCAACTAAAACAAGTTTATCTTCATCAAATTGTTGAAGTTTATCAATAAGTTCTTTAACTGTCATAACTTTAAGATTTAATTAATTACTAACTATTATAACTTCTCCACAATTATTACTATAATCACATATTTCATCAATAGAATTAATATCATCTCCACAATTAATATATACTATTGATTCTTTATCACAAGTTTCAAGCATTTCTATAAGTTCTTTAACTGTCATAGTTTATTCTTTTTAAGTTTGTTAATAATATCTTTAATATAATCACTAGGAAAACTTCCTTCAAGTCGAGCTAATTCTTTTCTTTTATAATCATTATCGACTTTAGTAATAACAGTAGTAGGAAATTTAGTAATTTCTTTTCTTAGAATATCATCTAGATTTGTATTACGAATATTAAGAGTAATATCACAATTAGCTTCATTAATAGCATTAGTTATATTTTTAATTGCTATTTTACAAGCGTCACAACCATCTCTAGTAAAACAATCAATACGTATCATAACACAATAGCATTATTTTTAACAGCTTCTTTAATAGTATTAGGAACTCTAAGAAGAGTATTCTTAATCATTTCAGTAGTAAGACTATCAGAATATACATAAGTAGCATAAGTTCTCCAACTATCTTTAATTACAACAGCAAACTTATTCGGATTATTAACATTAGTTTGAATATATTCTACTTTAGTATTCTGATATTTCCACATCCAAGCAATAGCATCAGCGCACTTAGCACGAGTTATACAATCATGTTCATCAATAAACGCTTCAACAAATATATTATTTGTTTGCCTTGTAGGTTCATCTCCAGTAAGATAATTAATATCATTACGAAGTTCTTCCCAAGTAACAGAATTACTATATCGTTTATATTCTGTATCATCTCGATATATAATACAAGTAGGATATTCAGTAATATTCTTACCGGCAACAGCCTTTTCAAGTATCATATCTTCAAGAATAAGATGGTCAGGAAGATTTTTAAAATTACATTGAACGTTAGTACCAAATAAAGCTATATCAATAGCTTCTCTCATAGCTTCTGTTTTATCTTTATCAGCACTTTTATAATAAAATTCAATTTTAACCATAGTATTCGTATAATATAATGAGAATTTATAAAATTAGCTATTTTAAAGCCCCACATTGAATGATATTCATGTCATGATAGATTAATCACAATAACAATTAAAATTCAATGTAGGGCAAAAGAATCATATCTATGACTTTCCTAGCAGCTTGCGAAGATACTTTCTAATAGTGTAATCGCTTTGCACACCATGTAGAATATCACCATTACAGTAAGCAGTAGGAGCATCACTAATACCAATACTACGCGCTTCTTGTCTACCAGTATCAGTATATAGATTATACCTAATAAGATTAAACCTACCGGCAAACTCAGGAAGAGCAAGAGCTTTATGAAGCCTTTCTTCAAAAAGTTTACTAACATTGCAATCAGGTAAATAAAACAAGATTAACTTTTTCATAGATAAACTTCATTACCTTCAACTTTAGCATCACTAAAATGACTTTTAAAACTTTCAACACTTCTACACCATAAAGGTTCAAGTCCATCACCTTTATAAATAACAGCAGGAATCCATTCACCTGTATCTGGATGTTTCATTTTAGTAATACTAATAATTATATATTCATTAGACGTTTTATTATGAATATAACGAGCACCAACTTTAAGCTTTAGCTGCTCCTTCTGTTCCTTCTCCAAATCCTTTGTTTCCACGTTCACTTTCTCCTAATTCTTCAATAGATTTAACTTCTTTCCAAGTAATTCTTTGAGCACTATTAATAATAAGTTGACAACATCTATCTTTACCATCACAATTATATGGAGGAGTAGAAAGTTTACCAAGAATATTAGTAGTTGTAGCTCTAACATTATTAAGTTTAAGTCTAGCATTACCAACCATACTATCAGGTAAATGCATATGTTCTCTAAGTTTATCAACTATTTCAATAAGAGTAGATACAGCATGAACTAAATCTCTAGAAGTACGATTCTTAAAAATAATAAGAAGTTCTCCACGATAGCCCCAATCAAGAGTACCAGGAGCATTAGGCATATAAAAATCAGATTTAGTAAGGTTACTTCTAGGACGTAAAGACATTTCATTAGGTTCACCATTAGCATCATCTCCAATATTAAACGCTAAACCTGTATGATAAATATGTCTATCTTTATCTCTATCATATTCATAATGAATAGGATAAACATCCATACAAGCATCACCTTCTTTACCATAAGCAGGTAAAATAGGTTGAACATTACAATACTGTTCTACATCTACAACATCTCCACTAAGAAGTTTAATCTCTTTTAGTTTAAATACTTTTACTTCCATATATAATTAAATTATTAAATTAAAGAGCTTCTGCAAGTGCAAAAGCATTTTCTATTTTTCTTGATTTATCACCATAACAAATACTATCAAATCGCTTAGTACCTTCAATATTATCTATATTAGAATAATATCCACTAATAGCATTAACCGCACCCCAAGCTGTACCAAGAATATCTTTTTGACCTGGACCATCAAAATAATAACTATAAGTATCAGAAATAACATTCATTTTTCTACTACTTATTTTACTATCAGTTAAAGCTAAACCACTACGATAAGCAATATCTTTAATGGTATGCCCTGTATCTTTTAGACGTTGAATTTCATCTTCAGTAAGAATATTTTCTCCAATAAATTGGATTACATCTTCGTCAGTAACTTTAATATTAGCAAGTAAATTACAATATTGACCAAATTCTTCAGATTTAATTTTACTAATTCCAAGTATTTCTTGTGCAACAGAAATCTTATTATGAACACTAGTTGTATGTCGAAAACTAACATAATTACTACTAGTACGAATAGCAGCATTAAGAGTATTTTGACAAATAACTCTAATAGGAGTAAATAAAATCTTAACTCCACCACTACCATCATGAGTATTAGTAAATACTAGATAATTTTCAACAGGGTCACCTTTAACAAGAATATTATTAGGAAGTTTAGCACTTACAAATATTCTCTCACCATTTCCCCAAAATCCAGCAGTTTGCCAAATAGCAGAATTTTTACCAATAGCGTCATCAAAGAAATTAAAAGCATCATTATTTTGAACAATAGTATATTTACTTTTAACAACACCTAAAGGAATATTGTAATCAGTACGATAGGTAGCAAAGGCGTTATCACACTTACGATAAATGTCAGTACCAAAAACATGAGCGCCTTCTTTTTGTTCTTTAATAATTCGGTCAAGTTCTTCATCAGTTCCAGTAAGTTTAATAGGCATTTTACCAACTAGTTCACATTTAGCTACATTAAAATTAAGTCCAGCTTTAAGCATAACTTCTTTAGCAGTAGCACAATCTGATACATCAATAGCACCAGAATAAGCCCAAGGTTTACCTTTTACTTTATACATATTATTTATGACTTATACGTAACATAACACTTTCAATATCTCTAACAGCTTGGTCTTTATTAATACCGTAAGTATCCATATACCATTTTATTAATTCTTTTACTTTTTCTTCTAGTTCCATAATTAGCAAGATTAGCAGTGTTGACTCCCCGTGGAGGATGAACTTAATTCTGTCCTCTACGGGGAGTATAACCAAATTATTTAATAATAAGACTAGTATTTTCAACAAGTTTAGCTATACTAATATCTCTACTGTCATTAAGAATATTCTTCATAGTAGTTTTATTAATACTACTACTTCTCGTCATTTCATGTTGATGATTAAAGAAAGTATTAAGTAAATCAAAATTAATTTTATTAGCTAAATCACCAATAGGCTTTTCAATTTCAAATTTAACTTTAATACAATCTAAATCATCAATAGTAAAATAACCTCCAGTTTCTTCTCTAAGTCTAGCAGATTGTTCAGGATATTTTTCAGTAAATTTATCATTAATTTGTTCAAGAAGAACATCTCTACTAAATGAGAAATTACCATCAATCATATCGTTATCCCAAAGAGATTGTAAATGTTCAAGAACTAAATCAATAAATATCTGATTAAGATTTTCATCAATTTCAACACATTTACTATTCTTAGTATAGAGTTTACTATCAACTAGATTAATAACTTTATTACCAGATTTACCTAAATCTCCATAAGCTATAACAGCATCAAGCATAGCACCTTTAAGTCTTTCAGCATTATTTTCTTTAGTTTTACGAAGAACAGCTAATCGTTGCTCTTCTTTTTTACAAGATTCAGCTTCAAGATTAAGCATAGTATATGCTTTACGATAACTATCAAGTTTAGATTTAAGACTTTCTTGTGTAATAGCAAGACGTTCTTCAAGTTCAGGAGTTAATTCACCTCCATTTTCTTCTAACTCAAGAAATATATCCTCAAGTTCAGTAGTAATGTTATAAATACTTGCCATTATTTTCTACGTTTAGATACATTATAAGCAGAACGATAATAAGGATTTAAATAACCAAATAAATGAGTATAATCACTAGCAGTCATTTTATCAGTATTAGTTCTATATTTATAACTAGCTTCAATATATTTTTTCCATAGTTTTTTACTCAAACCAAGATTACCAACAAATCCACCATTTTCAAATACAAAGGCTTCTGTATTTTTAGTAGTTCTAAAACGGTTATTAAAACCATGAAATCTTCTTCCCATAACTTTAATATTTAAATAGTTAATAATTTATTTATTATTTCTCATTTCTTCATATGCTTCTTCTTCAAGTTCAACAGTAACATCTTCAAGACGAATACCTTTTAAACAAGAACATTCTTTCCATTGAATACTATAATTACAAGAAAGAATAAGTAAATCAGTATTATCAGCATCAACGCTCATAATCCAATTATCAGGAGATATTTCTACTTCAACACAATCAATATATATTGTTTCTTTAGGCATCCATCCTTTATCAATATCATGTTCATATAATAAACAAGTATTAAAATATCTACCAGTAAGAACATTATTTTTATGTTCAAATAGTCCTCCATGCCAGCAAATAGGATTTTTATTTTTAGTCCATTCTTTAGTATTAAAACTATATCTATCAGTAGCTCGTTTACTAAAAGCCCCATTATAATGAATACTACCATCTGGTTCTTTGAATACATTTCCTTTACGTCTGTTTTGACAAGTACCATCAGAACTTATTTGCATCCATTCTTCATCAGTAAATCGAAGAGGACTAATAATATTCCAATCACATAGTTTTTGAACAAGATTAATTTCCCAAGGAGCGGAACCACCGGAATTACCATGAGAAGCAAATACAGCAACAGCTTCAATTACTTGTTGATACATCCAATCATCCGGACCACCTTCTCCTTTACCATATCCAGCAAGTTTAAGTTCTTTAATAGCATGTTTACAAATATTACTTCTTCTAATAACTTTAGCTAAAACTTTCTTATTAATAAGAGGTTTATTATTTTGCTTTCTAATATAACGCTTACTTTTCTTCATCTTTAATTACTTTAAGAATAACAATCTTACATAAAAGAGCATAACAAAAATACTTATTAAATACACAATTAAGACAATTTCCAATATGTTTATTTTTAACATATTTACATAAAAGTGTTACTTCTTTATTATCTTTATACCTAATTATAGTATAAAGAAATTCTTCACCATCATTTAAGTCATCAGCTAAATTAGTATCTCTCCAATTTTCAATATGAAAGTGTTTAAGTTTATCAATCTCTGAAGTCATAACCAAGTTCCATTAAATTATTTCTAATCATACCAGCAATAATTTTAGCATTAGGATGAGGCTTACCAGTAGTACCATAATAACGTAAATCAATAATATGGCGCCATTCATTAACAGAATATGTATAAACACATCTAGTAGCAGTATCAAGAGGAAGAACACCACGAGCATCTTGACGATACATACCAATATCTACAAGAAGTTTATATTTATTAAAAGAATCATTACAACTATCTCTATAAATAGATGCTTTTTTATGAGAATTGCACCATTCTTCAAAAATAGGTTCATTATTTAAATAATCTACTTCTTCATCAGTCATCCAATGAGGACGACAAATATTCCCATCTTCATATACATATCGAGTTGATTTTTCAGCAATATTATTAGGACTAACACGATTTAATTCACGAGAAGTGCTAATTTGTGTATCAACACAAAAAGTATATCTCATCATATGAAATCCTATTTCAGTATTACAAAAATCTTCAATAGGAACAATATATTTAGATAGATGACCAAATGGTGTTTTATGGTCTAAAACCCAATTACTATTAACAGTTATATAATAAACATGTTTTTCATAATGATAACTAAAACCAATAGTATTAGCATAATTAATAACAATAGTTTCTAAAGTTTTATCACTATCATTAGCTATTATATAATAAGTTCCATGACGAAACATACTCCAATGTTCATCATTAATAAGTCGTTTAATAGTAGCTTCATCATTACCACTTGTTCTACCATAACAAACTCTTGCACATCTAGCAATATGAGCTTTAGCATCATCACCTTGTTTCCAAAGCTCAACTTTTGGTTCAATTATTTTCATCTTCTTTATTATTATAAAAATCTTTAACTACATTTCCAAATACACTATAAAAATGTTCTTTAGGTATAATATTAATAGGTTGTATAGAATCAAGCTCTTTAAAAAACTCTTTAAGACCTTTATTTCTAATCCATAAAGTATCATAAGTAGCAGTTATATAATTATCTTTATCCATGTCACAAGCTATAAAGCAAGTTTCACTATCAAGCTTATCTATACATTCTTTACATACAATAGCTTCAGCTATTTGTTTACTCTTACTGGCATCTTCTTCAACAGAATTTCCAAGCGGAGTATAACCAATAACTTTACCACAACATATACAAACTCTAGCAAGAGCATTTATACCAAAAATAGGATGTAATTTCATACCATATAATCAGTTACAAATTTAAGAACTTTATAGAAAAGACCAACAAGAGTACCAGTATTATCAATAACATAATCATCTTGAGAAATTTTTATTTGTTCACTTTCATGATTATCATTATTAACTCTTCTATCTACTCTTATTATTTTTCCACCACATACTTTAATAACATTACATTCATTATCAAATCTAGCATCAGCAATAATACATTGACCTAGTTTATTTCTAATATCAAATGCTTTATTAATAGTATAATGAACAAAAGCATTGTGCCAAAAATGATTTCTAATAACATTAGTACCATAATATTGGAGAAGAACTCTAATTTTAATAGAAATATTATTATTTAAAGAAAGAAGTGTAGATAAATTATCATATTCTAACACAGTATTAATAACATAATCTGCATCTTTAATATTTGTAGAAATAATACCTGTTTTAAAATTATAATAATTTTCTTCTTTAATATCTTGTCTATCTAGAAGCTTACGATCAATATTACAAAATCCAGCAATATCATCTTTAAGTTTATCTGCAAAATGAATAATTATTTCATCATTTTCGATAAAATCATTTTTATGATAAAGAAGCCAAGTATCATAATTAGCTTTCATAATACCATCATGAAGGATATAACTAATCATAGAAGCAACTGTATCTTTACCGCTTCCTTTAAATCCTTTAATACCAACAATAGAAACTTTATTAATACTCATAGTAATTTGTTTTTGTTTATCAATACAAATATAAAAATATAATAGGAATTTACTAGTAAATATGATGCTGAATTTAATGTTAAATATCATGGTGAGAATGACGCATTTTAAGGCTCATTATGACACGCAAATCTTATCGTGATAGATTAATCATTCTGATATATAAAATTGAATACAGGCAAAAAGAATCATGTCTACGAGCGTGTCATATACAATTTTACACCCATGTAAAACAGAAAAGCCTAGCACATCATATTGTGTACTAGGCTTCACCTTATTCAATATCTATATGATAAATAATACAAAAATCATTACGTCCTTCTACAAACTTAACATTAATATTAAAATCATCTTTAGACACAACAAAAGCATTACGCAATCTTGTATCGAGAAGTCTAATAACTATATTAGGAATATATAACTTAAATCCAGTATTAGCATCTCGAATAATAGGAACACTATTATTAATTCTATTATCATTATACAAAATCACATAAAGTTCATTACTTTTAGTTATATCATTATATCTAACAGCAAAATTATAACTTTTAGCATCATAATCAGTAAATAAAACAATAGATTTATAATAACAACTAAAATAAGATTTAGTTCTATCAAAACTATTATTCTTAATTACATTATAATCTAGTATCTCCATTTATAACAACAGTTTTAATATGAAATGGAACTCTACTAACACCACTTCGTTCACCATATTCTATATGAACAGTTTTGCCAATATAAGATTTAGAATCAAATAAAACTTCTTGCTGAACTATATGACTAGTGCTTAAACGAGTTTCAAACTTTTCATTATTAATATCATTTTTACAAAGAAGAATAGGTAAATCACGTTTCTTTTCTTTATAAATATCAAGAATTATAAAATCTCCCTCAGCAGCATCTTTAAACTTCTCCATATAATTAGCTCTACGTCTACCATATTGATAATCAGTTTCAGCATTACGAAGTATAAGACCTTCAAATCCTAGATTAATAAAATGATTTCTAGCGTCAATAGCTTCATTATCATTAGTAATATATCTGCTAGGAAGAATAATCAATCGTTCTTTATTATTATAATGTTCTTTAATATTATTAAAGCAAGTAGGCAGCTTAATATGATAACGATATGTATTTCTATGAGTTTGATTACCTTCCATCATAATATCATAACACCAAAACTGAAGAAGTTTATTTTCAACACAATTAGCATCTTTAACAAAATGATTAATTTGATTAACAGTATAACCCGGAAGATAAACTTCACCATCAAGTGCTGCGAATCCATTAATCATATCGTCGATAATATTTGTATTAATAGTAGCAAGCAAATAATCTTCAAGATAGCTAAGAGTATGCCAAGTAAGACCTTCACGACTTTGGAAACGAAGCCTAATAGGTTTAAACATATCATTTTGAGTATAAGCAGTAACAATACAACGCAGACCATTAATCTTATACTGACCATACATACAACTGACTTTTTTCCAAACATTACCACTATACGTTTTAGCAAGCATTGGAAGTAAAAGATTACTGTTTCCATTACTAAGGTCTTTAGGTAGATAAGTATTTAGAAAATTAAATAGAGTATCATCATCTCCATCCTCCACGGGGGGTAAACCCTGCATATCGCAAAGTTCATTAAGATAAGTATATCCTTGTTTAATTTTATCATTATATCTACTTTCAAGTTCTTTTTTACCATCTTTTTGAGTAACAGCATAAACTTCTTTACGAATATTACCTCGAACAAGACCATAAAAAACAGTGATACTATTAGTACCACTGTCAAGTTCAGCCCACCAAACAGTAGGTGCACCATTATTATTTCTACGATAAAGTTTATTCATTATGTTCACTTATTTTTAAACCATTAAATGCAAAACTAACAGCTTTACCACCTAGAAGTTTAGCTTTACGCTGAGCAATCGTTTCCTTTTTAGGCTTAATAGCCTTTGCAATACCGGTGCTAACATCAATGGGTTGACCTGTAAAGACATCTTTTGATTGATTAACTCTGCTAGCACTTCTAGCGCGTTTCCTTGGTTCTTTACTATAATATCGTACTGGGTTTCTTCTCTCGAAATCAAGATTTTTTTCATGTATATCAATAATTCTTTTAATAATAGTATTACGATAATCAATATAACTTTGAGCTTTTTCTGGATGATGTTCTAGAATAAGATAAGCTTTATCAAGAATATATTCAATACTAGAAAGAGTAATACGATAACCATAATTAATAGTTTGTCTAGGACGAGAACCATCAGGATAAATAGTAGTACAATCTAAATCTTTAATATAAGATTCAATCGCATCAGCCATAGTAGATTTATCAATAACATAATTAATATATCTAATATCTCTATCATCTAGCTTTTCTTCATATCCTTTTATTATCATAGATTTTCTTTCTTACATTTATAAATAATAATACGAGTTGGTTTACCTATAAGACAGTGATTATATTTAAACCATTCAATAATATCAAATGTAGGATAAGTTTTAACTATTCCTTCAATAATAGCATAACCCTCTTGATAATTAAAATTACTATGAATAGTTCCACCGTTATCAGTATCAAGTAAGCTAAACTTTTTGATATATTCAACATCATCATTAGAAGATAGATTAATTTCTCCATAACAATAAATATCTTTTTTATCAATACGTTTACCATCTATATTAATATATTCCCATTTATCAAGATCTTGTTCATCTTGTTCAGTAATAGGACGCATAACAGTATATGTAACACCAGCTAAACTTTTAGTATGGCAAAGTATTACTTTCTTCCGTATCCCAAGTAAATTCAGTTTCTTCTCCATAATTATCTTCTATATATTTAACAACTTGTTGAGTTAGTTCATTAATAACATTTATAGAATAACTACTTCTCAATTCTGCAAAATCTTTAACACCAAGTTCTTTAGGAATAATAATAGGTATAATATCATAATCATTCTTAAGAATCACAGCTTCCATAAGACCAGTTCTATCATTATCCATAAGGCTAATAAGAAAACCATTTCGATTAAGTTTACTACGAAGCCAATCGTATTCAATTTGACGAAGTTTATAAGTTTCATGTGGAATATTAACAACACCAATAGTCTTAGATTCAAGGGTAGACCCCCCGTAGAGGATGGAATGATTAATACTCTTTAGATAACATTCAAGACTTAATCTATCTTTAGTAGATTTAGTTATAATAATAACGTCATAATTATCTAATTCAAGATTAATAATTCCTTCAATAGTATTACTATTAGTTATAAACTTAACTTCAGTTTTCTTATTTCTATTAGGAAAATATAATTTAACATTAACTATTCCTCTTTTATCTTGTCCAAGAACGTAACCATAACATAAATCTGTTTTATCTTTATCGTAAAAATATTTAGGAATAGGATTAGTAGAACGATTAATATAAAATTGGTCAACAGGATAAACAAAATGAGTATTAAGAAAATTAAGATTAACACCAAATTGTCCCCAATACTTAGCATCTAAATTATTCCACGGACGAGTAACAAGTTCAATAATAGGTTTATGATTACGTACATTACTAATAGCCCTAGTAATACTATAATCATTGTTTTCATCTTTATCTTGTCCATAAATAATATTTCTAAAAGTATAAGCAATATGTTTAAGAACAAATAGAAATTGACTTTTAATAGAAATATCAATTTGCTTATGAACAATTTCAGAAAGTACAGTTGCAGCAGCATCTATACAATCTCCCCACCAATATCCAGCAAAATCTCTTCCTTTAAGTTTATTCCTATTATCGTATCTAAAACCAAAACTAGGATGAGTATCTTCACGAAAAGGACTAGATATAAATTCTCCTGTATCTATACAATGTTGTATATCTTCAACACTAATTCCAGTATAAGCACTAAAAATAGTTACTTGACTAACTTTAGAGAAAATATAATCTTTAGTTAAAATAGTATTACTAATATTTCTTTTCATAATATTTCTAATTTGACCTTTATCGTGAACATATAAAAAAAGAGGATTAGGCACTAAAATAGTACCCAATCCTCTTACATACAACTATTTAACTAACTTTAATTTTTTAAAATGGTAAATCTTCTGTTGGATTAACAAAAGCACCAGCAGCATCATTACCACCGCCAAATGGACTAAAATCTCCACCTCCATTAAATCCACCAACAGGATTCATAGGAGCAGCAGTTTGAACACCAGGCATTACACCTACACCAGGCATAGCAACATTCGGCTGTTTAGCTTGTTCGGCAGATTTTTGATAAACAATACTTTCTTTATAAGGGTCAATATGAAGACTAGGAGCTGATTGTTCTTTATAAAGTTCAATAACTCCATCATTAATAAATGTAGGAAATCCTAAATCACCAAATGAGGATTTACTTCCAACAACAGCGCGCCATTTACCATCATTCTTAATAAAACGAAGAAGTTTCATCCAAATAGTAATAGGTTTACCTTTAGCATCTTTATAAACAGGTTTTCCATTATTGTTAAGTAACTTAACATAATTTTCAAACACAGTCTTATAACCAGCTATAACTTCTTCAGCTTCAACAGGTACATACTGCATATTTTCATCAAAATCTTCAAAAGGTAAAGTAAGAGCATCAATTTCTTCTTCTGTTAAATCACGACCTTTAAGAACAAATACATTATATATATGTTTCATAAAGCGGAAAATGTTATCAACTTTCCAAGCACCTTTACCACCGGGAATAGTTTCAACATTACTTTCAGCAGGAAGAAGGCGTTGAGTTACATAACGACGTTCATTGATATTTTCATGATTACTAGCAAAAGTAAATGTAAGATAAGGAATACTCATACCAGCAAATGAAGGCATACCTTGAACATCATCTTTCAATGTAGCCCAATCAACTTTAACATCTTCAAGATGACCAACAAACAAGCCATTAGCTTTGTTGCAATCAGTACGTTCATCAAACTTTTTACGAGTTACATCACGTAAATCGTTATTAATACCTCTACCTCTACGTTTTTTAGGAGTTTGTACTTCTGCATTAGCAGTTTGTTCAGCACTTGCTACAACAGTAGCTTTATTCTTAATTTCTTTTTCTGTCGACATAATTAAAGTAATTAAAAGAATTATTAGATAAAATAAGAGCTGCACTATTAGCAATACTAACAATGCAGCTCTATGTTCAAGATACTATATTTCTAGGACGAAGATTTGATTATTCAGCAGTTTCTTCTTTTTCAGTTTTCTTACCGATACGAATAGGTTCTTCATCTTTATATTCGGTAAGCATTGCAATCTTAACAACAATATCTTTATGACCGTTATTAACAACAGCTTCTTGCAAGTTATCAATATCTACTGTATAAACACGATTCTTAGAAGTAGCTTCTTCATCAGTCATATCAGCTTTCAACTGTTTCCAAACATTAGAATCAGTAAAGTTAAGAGTTACACCAATACCAGACAAGGCAGCAGTATTAGCACACTTAGAACCTTTAATCTTAGCAACTTCATCACCTTGAATACAACTAATCAAAAGTTCTTTTTGTTCATCTTCTGTAATACCTTCACGTGTAAGAGCAGCTTTAAGTTCTTCATTAGAAGAAGATAAAGCACCTTCAAGAGTTTCTTGGAAGTAAGTATTAACATACTTAACTTTATCATTCTTAGTCATACGAACACGAGTAGTACAAGGATTACCATTCTTGTCTAATTCAGCAATACCTTTAGCCAAAGCCCAAATATCAAATTCAGCATGAACAGCCATAGCAGCTTCGGGAGAATCAATATCCAAACCTTGTTCTTCACAGAAAGCAACAACTTCGGGTACTTTATTGATAATAGCATTATCAATGTTTGCACAGTTATTAATGAACATTACATATTCACCATGAGCAATGCCGAGAGCTTTAGAAACTTGGGCAGTCATACGGAAACTACCGGGAGTAGAAACAACTACCAATTCAGGTTCTTCACTAACTGCTCTTTGACCAGCATTAACAATACCCATACCAAAACTCAAACCTTTCTTAAAGTCTTTCATAATTTTTGTAATTTAAAAGTGAATAATATCAGTCATACGACTGTTTTGTTTAATAATAATTTCTCTAGTTTGTTTATGTTATTGAATTTCAGTAATATCAATAATATCTTCATTACTTAAATCAATACCTTGCATAGTCTTTAATTCTTCTGTACTTAAACAGCCCATAATTAAATCATTAGCAATTTCACGAGCACCATAAACAAATGCTCTATGACTTATCATTATCTTAGGATATTTCTTATAAGTATCTTTTTCAAAACATCCAGCAACAATAGCATCTTTATAAGTAAACTCACCAGTAGCAACCATATTACGTTCTCCAATTTTACGATAAAAACGATAACTAGTAATATAATCAATAGGAACAGCAGGTATTCTATAAACAGGAACTTTACCAGTAGAAGCAATTTGTTTAGCTTCATTAGTATTAGTAGCTATTTCAAACTTACCATTAAGTTGATATTCTTTATATACATTACCATTATAATCTTTATAGTATTTAACAGGATAAACATACAGGTGTTCATGGTCTTTATCTTCTGCATTTTTAGTTTGTGCCTCTTTGGGAGTAAGACACTTAATACAGTCAGATGGAAGTTTATCTTCATCATAAGCATTAAAGCCATCTGTATATTCGTACAGAGCGCGATAATTATCTACTTTTTCCCAACTCACGCTGCCTTTGACAAGTAATGCCTTAATAATGTGAACATCAACACCTGTTTTACCTTGAACTACATGAATATGTTCAATGCAAGTAGAAAATGGAAGTCTAAGGTCTTTAGCTCTCATTGCAATAGCAAGACCATCTTCAACAGACTTAATACCACATTTATCACTACGCATAACACGTTTGATAAATACTTCAAGACTTGCAATTTCAGCTTCACTCATATAATTAAGCTGATATGGAGCAACAGAATGTTGAACACCATGTTGTTTTTCAATACCACTATTACTAACAGCAACAGCAGCATCATTAACTTTAACTTCTTTATCTTCGTCCATTCTATCAAAGAGCGATTTTGATTACACAACAAATGTAACTATTATATTTATACTAGCAAATAATATCATCAAAATTTTGAGCACTAATATTAGAATTAACATTCTGTATAACTTCATGGTTAGCTGACAACTTTTCCTTTTTAAGACTTGCTTCTTCGATAGTGCCAGCTATATAAAGTTTATGTACTTTAAGTTTTGATTGACTACAATTAACATTATTATAACGATAAATAAGTTCATCTATGGTATCACATAGAGATGAAGTCAAAATCCATTCGTCTATGCTTGTTTCTAGGCTGTCAGTTGAATTATTTTTTATGGATAATACTCTTAATAAGCCATCATTAAAAGACTTCAAATTCAGCGTGGAAATAGCCTTAGATTTGACGATTCTTGGCTGTCCTTTCTTGCTTCCTGTCTTATACAAAATAGGAATACCATTATCATCAACTAGAACTTTATTTTCAATCTTATCATGATAATCACCACAAATTTCACCTAGTTTATCATTAATATATTTAGTTACAGTAGCAGCATATTCACCTCTCTTGCTAATAATAAGAAATCGTTTATCAGGATTATCTTTAATAATTTCAACTATTCTTTCTAGCTTACAAACGTTATCAGAACATATAAGCATACGTTCACGAACAATATTATAAAAAGTCTTAACTCGTTCAGCAAGAACAAGAGGATTATAACATTCATCAATTTGTTTACTAAAAGGATTAGTCATATCCATATCAGCACTCCATCCATTATATTCAGCTATTTCTGTAATATACTGCATAGCACTACGTCCATCTTGTGTACCATTTCGAGCACATTTAATATTATCAAGATTACCAAATACTTGAATAGTCTGAGTAATAAACTCAGTATATTTATCATAATTAGCAATATCATCTTGATTAACAAATAGAATTGGCTCTCTATGTTCCTCTACGGGGAGTATGGCTCGCATACCACTAGAATTTAGAATATTATTAATAGGCGGAATATTATTATAAATCTTAGTTAACTTAGAAGTATCAATAGTTTTTTCAGTTAGAATCATAAGTTTAAATCTAGCATGATTAAAAACTGTATTACAAGATAAATTCCATTCGTTAACTCCAACAACAATAGAAATATCATAACTATAATTATATCTACTATTAACATAAGTATGAGTAAGAATATTAATAGTATCTATATTTATATTATGATTTTTAAGACTATCAACAATTTCAGTTCTTCTTTTCCAATTATCTATAACAATAAGTATTTTAATATTATCATTCTTATTTCGCATAAGACTAATAATTCTACTTATAATTTCACAATAATCAATAGGAGGAACACAATTAATAGTTCCAATACCTTTATATTCTTTAGAACCCCATTTGTTAATTAGTTTATCATAAATTTTTTCAACTATATTTCTCATACAAAATCATCTTCATTAAAAATAGGATTATACATACCGCTATATTTTTTAATTTTACTTTTACCTTTTCCTTTAGGAGAAATCTTAAGTTTAATAGGATTAATAACTTTCATAGCTTCTTGATAATAAAATTTAAAATTAATATCTCTAAGAGAAATATCTTTATCATCAAGACTATTAATAACCGTTACAACAGAACCAGCCGCCATTCTACTACGAGAACCATTATCATTATGAACTTTCTCAATAATATAACCTCTATTAGAAACATAAAATCTAACATATCTTTGACAAACAACATGAGTAACTTGCCCATTTTCAATCTTAGTTTCTTCTACATGAAATTGTCTACCTACATTTTGAGTAAGACAAAAGTCAAGAATATTAGTAGCTTCTTGAAGAGTATCCATCACAGGTTTATTCTTAAGAAAATAGTTTTCAATAGCTTGAGCAACAATAGGCATAGAATAACCTTTAGTTAAATCTAAAGAATACATCATAGGATTAAGAGCACCTTTAGATTCAATTTTAAGTTTACCTTTAGACCTAAATTGAGTAATATAATTATTAACATCACGAGCTATAAGACTATGAACAACATCACTATCTGCTTGCATTCCAGTAATATTTTGCCACCAAGTAGTAATTTCTTTAAATTTATCTTCTTGACTAGCATAAACTTTTACCATAATACCATCAGTATTAGCACTAATAATATGAATATTATCTAGTTCAAGAGCTTCGCATAACATGAGAAGCATAAGTTGTCCATTAACAGTAACTTTAAGAACAGCAAGACGGTCATATAAATCTCCTTTTTCAAATCCAAGTTTACCATAAATACTATTTATGACAATCTTTAGAACTAAAGCAAGAATATCTTTAGCAATTCCATCTATGTATTCTTCTTCGCTATGTTTCACATCAACACGTTTTTGTTTCATCCAACTAATTAAATTACAAAAAGCATTTGTATCAATATGAGCAGGAGCAACTTTATGAACACCTATTATGCTAGGATAAAAACTAGCAACATCAAAATGATAAATGGTAAAAGGTTTACCCCCCGTGGAGGATGGAGTTAAGTAATCACCATAAGGAGTAGTTGAATATAACTCCATAGGAACATCTTGACTATGTAAACCTCCAGTTGCAAGAGTATAAGTTATATCTCCAATTTTAACATTCTCACTAAAGGCATCTTTATTAACTCTATAAATTGTAGTTTTATAAAGTTTATCAAGTAAATCTTGAAGTTCTTTAGTTTTAAACTTAATAAAAGGAAAAATAACTTTTTTAAAACTCATAGCAGTTCTTTCAGTTTTCTTACCTTTCCATTGTTCAGGAGCAAGACCACTAAATTTACTATAAAATTTCTCAAAAAGAATATCAGCAGTTTTACTACGACTAGAATTAAGAACATCAACATCGTATGCTTTACTAATAGCATAACGAGATTTAATTTCTTCTGGATAAAGACGAACTATTTCAGCTACAATAAAAACATCATTAAGATTATAATACATCATAGGTTCAATATATTCGTCAAGAATAAATCTATCCCATTTATCTACTAGTTTATTAAGCTGATTAATATTCATTCCTTTAAGATTAGGAATTTCATTATATAATTCAGCTTCTTTTTCATTAATGTCAGGAAGTTCATATTCTAGAAGTTCATACCATTGAAGATTAATAGAAGTTTGCTTTAGACCTTTAGGAACAGGTTTACGTTCACCTGTTTTACTATCTACAACTACACTTGCTTTATTAAGAGCAAATATACGCATTACATCAACACCTGTAAATGGTAGTTTATATTTTCTAAGACTATTAAGATAAAAATCAGTTTTAAATTTATCTTTATCATCTTGACTAGAAATAATAGTTTTACTAGTTTCATATAACTTATTAATAAGTTCTTTCGTACTATTCGTACGCATATAAAAACTAAGTAAAGCAGCAATCATAAGATTATCATAATTGAAATTATTAAATCCATACAAGTCAGTACGAATAATAGTTCCATTAGAATCTTTATAGCATCTAGTCTTATTAATATAACCTATCATAGAAAGTAATTGACTATCATCTTTATCTGTTATATAAAATTTATATTTTTCAACAGTTTCAAGACGAGCTTTAATTTCTTCAACAGATAGTTTTTGAACTAAAGGAATAGCTTTTCCATTACTATCAACACAATCTTTAAAAACTTTAAGATAGCTATTAATGCTAACAAAAGTAATAGAGAAGAAGTTTCTTAATACTTCGACATCATAAGCTATACAATTAATCATTTATAAAGTTTATACCATAATTATTTCTATTTTCATTAACCCAATTAATATCATCAGCAAAACGTTGTTTAAATACATGATAAAGATTATCATCTTTAAATTTAATAAGAGGAGAATAATTACTAAATACATATTTACCACCAGTAGCTATAAATCTAGGAATAGGATTATCGCTAATACTACGATAAGCATCGCCAAATATAAATAAATATTTATAATTAATTCTAGCTAATTCTTTCCATAGAATATTACGACATTTATCAACAGCAGTAAGATATGTATTATAATTATTAGAACAAGCACATTTAACACTATAAGTCATATAAACATCTTCGGTATTATTTCGTCCAGAGTATTCATCGTAAAGATTACCAATATCAGTAAATAATTGATAATCATCACAATAAGCTCTATCACCTCTAGGAAATAGGAAAACAATATCTCCATGAATACTTCCTCTACCACCTTGTATATATCTACCTGTATTAAATATACGATTTGGACATCTAGCACAATCAAGATATTCGTCAACAGTTTTATTTACCATAAGATAATACTAATTGATTGCTAGCACGAGAACAAGCAACATATAATCTACGAAGCATTTCATCTCTATTAGTATAAGGATGACCATATTTATCATAAATCATATCATTAATATCTACAAATACATTTCTATAAGTAGAACCTTGTGCTCTATGAGAAGTAATTGCAAAACCATAATCTAAATCTCGACTAAATAAAATCTTACCATTACTGTTCGTAATATTAGAAGCAAGAAGATATTTACGTTTAAAATCAAAATATTGTTTCCATTTACTTCCACGTTCAGAACTACTAGCTTTTTTAGCATCATTAATAAGACTAGTCAACTTCTTATAATACATTTGAAATGTATAGTTATCATAATGGTCAATAACAAATAGAGGTTGAGTTACACTTCCACCATGAATAGCTTGAAACTTAATAAGAAATCCTTTAAACTCATAATCATTATCAACTGTATCAACAATATCTTTAACAATATATTCTTCACTATTGTTTATGATAATATCATTAAAAACATTAACAACAGTAGTATAACTCATTATTAAATCGTTACGAGTAATAAGACTTTTATTAGCATCTTTAATAATCATATGTCTAACATGGTTATTCCATTGTGCAACACGATTATTAGTGTAAGCTATAATACGATACAAATCTATATCTTTAGTATATTCTTCATCATTAAAACAAGTATCAATTAAATCAGAAAATTCAGTTTGACCACAAACATAAAATCCTTTAGTTTCTTCATTATAATCTTGTCTGTTCTTAGATATATAATCAAGAAATTTCCATCCATTCTTACTATCTATATCTTCTCGAAGAAGTTTAAGAAGTTTACTAATAGGATTATTATCTCCTTGTCGTACAACTTCTTTAAGATAATAAGTATTACTAGCAATAAGAAAAGCTTGACTAGTTTTTTCATTAACAGGAGGAAGCTGACTAGAATCACCAAGCATTATAACTTTAATCTGAAGTTTCTTACATTTATTACTAATATACTTAACAAGTTTAGCATTAAGCATAGAAGCTTCATCAATAATTAAAACTTTAAGTCCGTCTAGTTTATCTCTTCCAACAGGATTAAAAGCAGGATTCTCAGGGTCAAAATTTTCAATATTAACATCAAGTCTAAAACCAAATAATGATTGAATAGTATTAACCTCTTTTCCGCCAATAGAATTACTAAGAACTCTACAAGCTTTATGTGTAGGAGCAGCACAACCTATAACACCACCAGACCATTTACAATTATTAATAACATATTTAATAACAAATGTCTTACCTGTTCCTCCAGCACCACAAAGAGCATTAATAAATTTCTTATCATCCCAAGGCTGTGCAAGAAACTCAATAAGTTCATGCACAGCTATTTCTTGGTCTTTAGTAAACTTAATGTTAGTATCTTTTCTATTACTATTAGCAATATTAAGATTACCAATCATTATAATTCGTTGTTTACATCAATAAGATTATTTTTAACTTTATCTTCATATTCTTTCCATTCTTGAAAAGCTAAAATAGTAGATTCACTATCGCCACGATTATAACACGTAGTAATATGAAACAATTCCTTAGCAAAAGGCATTTTAACAATTTTACCTTTAGCTATAAGTCCAGCAGCAAAAGGAATATAAAATCTAGTATCAACAGTTTTTCTATTTTCACTATCTCTTATAATTTTAATTCGATGATTATACTTATCTAATCGACGAGCATAAATAACTTTCTTTCCTTTAGTTCTGTAACTTTCACCTGTAATGCTATATAGTTTACCATTATATTCTACTTTATAAGTACCATCAATATATCTAATAATACCTTCACATTTAGCAACTATAATAACATATTTATTGACTATTCCTTTCTCTTTGGATTTACCTACAACTCCAAATGAGAATTTAAAGCTAACCATAGCATACTACTTTCTTTTAATAGTACGCATACGTTTATCAACAGCACGAGTAATACCTTTAAAAGTATTATCTTCTGCAAACTTAGCTTTACGAGCAGCCTTTTTAGCAGCTTTCTTAGCAGCAATTTCTTCATCACGTTCTTTTTGTTGTTGAATAACATCAACAATCTCAACATGATAACCACAATAATGAGAAAGAAAATCAATCTTACCACTAGTTCCATTACCAATAGCGCTATTTTTAGCTACTTTAATAACTTTACTAGCAGGATTGATTCCAATAATAGCGTCAACATTATTAAGTTGACGAACAACAGGAACTTCATCATACTTTTTCATAAGTACTTTACATTTTTAAAGATTAATAAAACAATTATATTTAATAGTTAAAACTATAATAAGTTCAATAATAGTAAGACTAGTAGAGCCACTACGCTACGCTCCGTGGCGACCCCCCGTAGAGGATGAAAGTAACTAGTCATTAAACTTTCTCTTTAATACTATCAATAACTTTATTAAGTTTATCAATAAAATATTCAATACGGCGGTTAAATTCTATATCTTTATTTTGAAGTTTATTAATATCTATATTAATTCGTTCAATCTTCTTATATAGATTAAATACTTCATAAATAAGAAATAAAATACATCCAACACAAACTCCAAGGATATATTCAATAGCATCTTCAATCATAGAAATAATGATAAAGTTTACGAATGAGTTCAAATCTAGTATCAGTAATATTATAGATTTTAAATGCTTTAGCAACAAAATCAAAATTACCATATTTAAGTAAAGCATCTATATAATCTTTAATATCACTAAGCCACATAATAGCACTAACAGAATATCTATCACTATCAATATTAGTAATATATTGACCAATACCTTTAGCAATAGTATCAGCAGTTATATCATTAATAATAAACTTATCAGTAAACCAATTATCTTTTATATAATGTTTATTAGTATATTTATCACGAAAGGCTTTAGATAGTTTATTACATAAATCAATATAAGAACGAGCAGCAGTTCTATTATTATGATTAACAAATTGAACATCTTTAACTTTAAGAGTTAAGTTCATACCACATTCAATAATACGAACTTTAATTTGTTTTCTATCTTCATTAATATATAGAACAATAGCAAGTTTATCTTTCCAATAGCCAGTATTCAAAGTAACTATATCATAAAGTTTAACTTTAAATCCAGATGTAATAGTACCATCAATTTGTTTATAAGCAATATAGTTCATGGTAAAAGTATATTAAAAATATTAGTTGCAACAGTAGTAATTATAACATCATTATCATCATTTTTAATTTTTGTAACTGCAAGTTCTCCATAATAAGAATCGTCAATTAAAACATTATTGTTTTCATCAAATTCTTTAAGTTTATCAATAAGTTCTTTAACTGTCATAATCGTATTAAATTTTTAGTTTAACATTTATTAGCTAGTTCTTTTGCCCTGTATTGAACTCAATATTAATCGTGATAGATTAATCAGATTATATATGAAAATTCAACAAAGAGCAAAAGAATAATATCTACGAATGTGCCATGAACATAAATAGCTAGTCATTTGTAGCAGGCTCATTATTCTGTTCATTATTCTTACCATCACGTTTAAGACGTTCTTTAAGAATATGTTCAGCAACAGAACCAAGTTTACATTCACTAACACAACGACTAACACCTTTAGCATGAGCTACAGTATATACAATAGGATAATCAATGTATTTATTATTACCTACTGTACGTTCAACTTTAGTAATTCCAACTTCAGTCACAATACCAACACAAACACCAAGTTTAGTTTGATTATGATATTGATAAGTATATTCCATATATACTACTTGTCCTTTTTCAAACTTAGCTTGTTCTTCAATGTATCTATCTAATAGACCATCAAAAATAAAAGAATCAAAATTATCCATTTTAATTATATATTTAAAGTTAATAATATACATACTAAAAAGCCTAGCACTATCTTCACAGACAATACTAGGCAAAACTACAAATACGAAATCATATAAACGAAATGTTTGACACGAACAATATTACTAATTTCACAATCAGTAATAACGACATTATTAATACCAAAAAATTAAAATAAATTAATATGACATATAACACTTGGACTATGATAAATATTAATAGCACTATCTTCACAGACCGTACTATTACAAAAGTTACAATTAGAAATTAAAACGGATAATAACAATATCATAGTTTCGGAGTTCAATTCCTCCATCATCAGCAAGTGAAATAATGCTATCATCTTCACAGACAATAGCACTAGAAATAAAATCAAAACTTATGTGGGATTATTTAACAGATTTGTTTGCTTTTCTACGTTTAAGTTCAGCATAAATTTCATCATCACTAACATTCTTAAACTTATTCTCTTGTTTATTATCAACAGATTGATTAACCATTTTAATAATTTCCTTATATTCCACATTAGAAGTATCAATAATATGTTGAGCTATAAAATGATTAATTTCAGTATTAGCGTTAACAATATTAATAATCATATCTTTAGCATATTTAGGAAAAACAGCAATAATAGGTTTAAGAATATCTTTATCTTCAATTATACTATCCCAACGATTAATAAGCCAATCAAGTTCAAATCCATCTTTAGTAACAAGTTTAATAATATCTTCTTGAGTTTTACCAAAATCATTAATATATTTTTGTTCTTTAAGAACATATACAAATAAAGCTAAACCTCTAACATATTGGTCTGGAGATAAACCTTTATCTTTAATATCATTAATGAATTTATTAATAAGTTCGCAATCTTCTTTATATTTACAGGTATCACAAGTAATACTATCACAAGATTTACCAAAAACTTCATCAAGAATAACTTTAATATTAATATTTTCCATAATTTTATTTATTTAATCATAATAACCAAAAACATCATTTTCAGGGTCAACAATAGGACTATCATCAACTATTGGTTCCCAAGCAATATCGTCAAAATCTTGACTTAGACATTCTGCATGAATTTCAACACCTTCAACATTATTATTGAAATATGTATCATCTTCAACAAAATAAATATCAGTTCTTTCCATATCTTTATATATAAAATAAACTCCGAGTAGAGAATGAATATTATCAACGTGATAACTATAACAAACCCAATAAACAAAATGGCAAGAAAATGTAGAAAATGACAAGCAAATGAGAATTAGCTTTAATAAGCTCAACAGCACTATCCATCCTCTACGGGGAGTCTACACTATAAACTTAACTAGCTTCAGAATCTTTATTCTTTTTATGAAGTTCAGTTTCAGTATCAATCATAATACCAATAACTCGCTGACTATCACTAGCAACATCAGCATGAGCTTTAACTAAAGCATCAATAAATAAATCATCTGTATATCTATATTCTCTACGAAGACCACCATCAGCAGTAACTCTAAACTTATTCCATAAGAAGTCAACATAAGCACCTTTAGCATTATATATTCTTCCATCATCTTCAAGAGTATGAAGAATATTAAGAGAAGTATGGCGTCTAAATGCAGCATTGAATTTAACAATACAAACTACATCAAGAATATGTTGAGGAACATTAATTCCAACAGGAACACCACGTTTATCAGTCTTAGCATCTTTAAAATCATTATCTTCATTAGCTTGACTAACAACAGTAGTTTGTTCTTCCTGTTTACGAACTTTACTTTGTTTCTTCTTCCTAGCTTTATTCTTAGGTTGAACAGTTTCACTACTAACAACAGCATTAACTTGTGTATCTTCTTCAGGAACAACAAGTTTACCCTCTTGTTTAGCTTCTTCTAAACTTTCAGCCATAGTTTTCTTTCTAGGCTTAGATTGAACATTACTAGTAACATTATCAAAATTTACCATAACACTTATAAGTTTAAGATTAATATTATTATCAGTAGCAATATTACTCTACTGAACAACACGACAAATATAACAATTAAATATAATACTCCAAATATATTATAATTTATTTATACTATAATTCTAATTAATAATCAATAGCTATATTAAAATAACTAAAATAGTTATAGCAATAGGAATTAACTTACCATGAGTATAATAAATATCAATAGTATCAAGAGTATCATTAGTATAAAGAGAATCAGTAATATCAAGAATATTAAGAATATCATTAGTAATACCACCAGCAATATTAGTATGACTAGTATTAATAGTCATTATAATACTGATAATATTAATAGTGCTATTATTAACTAGAACTAATGCTATTGGTCATTATGACTAGAAGTCTTATTAGACTTGATAATACTGTTAGAGCTAGTCTTAATAACGATTGTATGACTAATCGTCATGACGAACGTCAATGAGATAATAATGATGATGCTATGACTGAAACTGATAGTGATATAACTAGAGATTATAATGAGATGGGAAAGGGAGTTGAAGCTAATACTAACAACGATGATATAACTAGAGGTTATAACTAATGGTTATGAAGATATAACTAAAGGTTATGAAAGGGAATAAGAGGGAGTTGGAACAATAGGTTTAGATTGATTATTAGGAGTGTTATTAATAGGATGAAGAGGATTAGGAAGAATACCAGCAGGACTAGTCCCTTTAGCATGACCATCTCCACCCTCATTTCCACATTCACCACTTCCATAACCATTCTCATCTCCACATTCAACCTCAATTTGACCTATTTGAACCACATTCAACTCCACCATGTCATTCTCCACAAACTCTACAATGTCCACTTTCATCTCCATATCCTCTTTCTCCACATTCAATACCTCTCGTCACCTCTAACTTCATCTCTATAACTTTTTGTTATGAGAGTAAATCTCCATGACCAATATCAGTATCAATACCAGTCACGACAGTCATACCAACATCATCTTGTTTCACAAGATGAGTTGTTGTAAGTTCACTAATATAACTAGTCTTATCATCATTAATAGCAATATTGCCAGCAATATCTTTCACTGATTCTAGGGTATAATATATATATATAATATACTTCGTATATAATATATATTATAAGAAAAAAATTTACATGGCATTTATCTAGTTAATCAGCTTTAGTTTCATCATTACATTCACTATCGTTATAATCTCGACCAAATATACCACATTCGTAATCATCAAGACCATCATTAATAGAACGAGCGATACTTTTTAGTTTATCACGAATAACAAGTCTATAATCATCAATAACCTTATATACCTGTTCTATATTATTCGCACTACCATTAGTAGTTATATTGGTAACAGCAAGAGGAATATCGTTATTAGTAGGATGAAGATTAGTAACTTCAACAGAAGTTATAGAATTATCATTCTCAACTTCAATAGTAGTAATAATACGATGTACTTTCATGATGTTTAATATTAGGATTAGTATTATCAGACCTTGCAGCTAGGTCTTAATTGATAAGTCTTATCAGACTTTTAAGTTCGTTTGCTGCAATCTATTTAATGTCGATAATGAGCATTTCCATGTCGAACACTAGCGACAGCATCAACAAAGCTATCGTTGATAACACAAACGCTACCAACCCGAAGGTTAGTAGCGTCATGTTCATTAGAATGGCATATCGTCATCGTTCATTGCAGTAGCAACAAAACTAACTGCTTTAGCTTTAGCTTCACGCTTGGCAGCAATAGCAGCACGAGCGTCCTCCATAATCTGCTTGATAAGTACATTATATGCACCAACAAGAACAGGGTCAGCAGGCTGCTCGATACCTACAATATGATATACATATCGGTCATAATCCACAACATTGTAAAGATTATCTTTACGAGTAAACGGATTACGGTCTTGTACACCAGCAGGTACAAACTGACAAAGAACTTTGACAGCAACACCAGTCAAATACATACTAGCAAAACCGGCTTCAGCAGCTTCGCCAACATAGTTGACAAATCTACCGTAGAACTTGTCTTTGCGCATTACAAGCAGTATCTGATTGAATGGCATCTGAATAGCTCCAAGCATACCCATTCGATGTGTACCATCAGGCATACTTTGAGCACCTTTGACAGGACTAGCAATAGTAACAAACGCATTGAGATAAGAATTGCCATTACGACCTGTACGTTCTTGACAATCAATATTAGTAATGACAGTTGTCATTACATAACTATGACCATCAGTACAGATGCGTTTAACAACATCATCAATGGTTTCCACTTGCGTAGAACTTTGGTTATCTGTATCAACAACAGGTTGAACAGGTTGGTTAACACTAGTAGTTGGTTCAACTACATTAACATTCTCAGGAGCAGCAGCACCTTGTGCAGCTTGTGCTAAATTTCTAACGTCTGGCATGACTATTAAGAATTTAATTACGCTAATCAGTAGCATTACTGACAGTTGTTTCGATTCAACTGCAAAGTATTTAATGTTGATAATGAGCAGCATCATCTAGTAGAGATTAATCTCTACTAAGATAACTAACAATAGCCGATAGTATTCCAAATACAACAGCAGTAATCTGTTCATCACTAGTTGGTTCTACTTTCAATGCTAGTATGATAGCTGGTATCATCAGTATGATAGCAACTAACAACAATGGTTTGTTTGTTTTCATAATGATTAGTGTTAATAGTTAGTAATGTAATGAGATGAATAATCTCAATATATTTAATGTTGATAATGAGAGTGAGAACTTTACTTTCTCCTAGAACTTGACGGGGGTAGTCAATCAAGTTTAACATGACCGGGGGTTATACTCACTAGCCTCGTCAAAACATTAATATACACTATTTTCATTCTTATTATCACTACCTTTATTACTCTTATATTTGCTATCATCATCACTCTCATATTCATAATTACTTTTACTCTTTTCATCATCATTATTATAATCTTTATTATCTTTTTCATTTTATCGTCATCTTTATTATTACCAATCCCAATCAATTTCACTAATATCAACTTCTTCTGCTTCAACTACTTCAGTTTCATTATTTTCATTATTTGTTTTATCTACATTATTCTCATTATCATCATATAAATAATTAAGTTAATCAATACTATAATCATTATTAATATCTCTATTAATAATATCAATATTAATATGATTAAGTCTAGCTTATCTCCATCATCTACGGGGAGTATGACTTGCATATTTATAATCATATAATCCTCTATGATGTAAATGTTAAAAATAGTTTTTCTCTTGGTAGATTCATCTAAACTCTTACATTTGCTAAAAACAATTAAGTTATGGGTAAAGATAAAAGTGAAACTAAACCTAAATACACTAGAGAATTTCATAGTGGTGAAAGGAATAAAAAAGAGATTAAAGTTCCAAGTAAACTTAAACTTGGAAATATAGGTATTGATAGTATTATTAAAACTAAATAAATTAATATTATGATTGAAATTGAAAGTAAATTTAAAGATTTTGGTATTCAAATACCTACTAATATTAGCGAAATAACAAGTGAAGCACTTGACGCTATTCTTACTAATGTAGTTGTTGCTAAACATTATTGTGTTGTTGCTCTTTGCCAAAATGAAAGTTTGTTCGGTGTTATTAATAGTAAAGTAAATACAGTTGAGGTTATGCCAATTATTGCTAAGATTAGTAAAGAAGATGCTGAACTTATTGGTATGAATCAAATGGATAGGATTATTATTGACCGTTCTACTCTTGAACGTGGATATCATCTTTATCTTAAACATAATGTTCTTAGTCCTCAATTTGTTAATAAGTATATTACTAATGATACTGAACTAACTCGTTCTATTACTGTTGGTACTTTTGGACAAAATCAAGGATATAAAAAAGGACAGAAAGTTTGGTTTGTTGAATTTAAAGTTATAGCTATTAATGATTTAAGAGCTGCTATTACTGACAAACATAATGCTATTAATCCTTTTGTTTATCATTCTGCTAAACAAGCTAATTAGCCATTTCGTCTAAATAATCGAACTCTTCTTAGAACTACTTATGTATAATTTAAAATTATAGGTACTTGTGTTCTTGTTTATAGTAGTAATCTAAGAAGAGTTCTTAAACTTTAAATTATGGATTTTAAGACTAATACTAGTTTTAATATTGCTAATACTAGTTCTCATGAAGATTTTGATGATGATTATATTCTTATCTATAAAGATATAAATAATATATTAGATGATATTAGATTTCAAGGTGATGATAGAATACTTTGTAAATCTATTATTGAAAGTCTTGAAAAAGAAGCTAGTATTAATATACGAAAAGATAAATGTGTTGCTATTCCTCATATTGGTACTATTCAAAAGAATTGGTATCGTTCTAAACTTATTAGTCATTATAAAGACTTTAAAGAAGCTAGAAAAACTATGACTAAAGAAGAGTATAAAGAATATACTGCTAAAGTTATGGAAGAGGAAAAGCAAAAACATTATGAAGAAGAAGAAAATATTAAGAATGAACGTAAGTTTAAAAAGAAACTTCTTCCTACTTGGGTTAAACTAAGTAAAAAGCATAGTATTATTTATGCCAATCTTTGGCTATATGCTATGAGTCAACTTGAAATTATTGAATTTGATGAAGAAGTAGAAGAAATATATGAACGGTTTGGAATTGGATTGGATGCTGACCATAGATGAAACTGGTATGCCAAAAGCTCCTACACTTAAACAACTTCTTGATAGAGATGTTAGTCTTCTTTATACTAGAGATAAATCTCCTAATAAAGAAAGATATATTAAGGAAGTTGGAGTTATTTATTATCTTGGTGACCCTAAAGGTCCTTGTTTACAAGAAGGTCTTAGTGAAAAAGAAGCTCTTAAAAAAGCTATTGAAAATTTTGATTTACCTAAAAATTATCAACCTGATATTCTTGTTTGGAAACTTATTAAACGATATTATAACCAAAAAGCTGGAGCTGGTATGGAAGCTGTTCTTAACATTAAACGTGGTATTCATAATGTTGCTCTAGCTGCTAGCAAACTAAATGAGTTGTTGAATGACAAATTATCTGATGGTGCTAGTCTTGAAGATGTTCCAACTGTTATTAGTTATATGAAACAAATTAATGATTTAGCTAATCAGTTTCCAAATACAATTAAAGCTCTTAATGTAGCTGAAGAAAATCTTCTGTATGAACAAGAGAATGTTGCTGGTAGAGGAGGAGTTGAAATTACTAGTAGTATGATTGAAGAATAAGCTGATGCTAATCTACTCCATCCTCTACGGGGAGTCTAGCGTAGGCACGTAGTGCCGAAGCGGGTCCAAGCTAGTGTTGAACTTAATGGTATTAATAATATGGAACTTAGAGATAAAAGATATAATGATATTAGACTTATTTTTCATGAAGAAGAACATAAATATAATGATAGTCTAGGTAATGATTATATTTCAACTACTACTATCCTTCATAATTATGCTTCAAAGTTCGATAAGAACTATTGGTTGAGAAAGAAGTCTAAAGAACTAGGAATAAGTGAGAAGAAACTAGAAGAACAATGGTCAACTATTACTAAAGAAGCTTGTGAACGTGGAACTAATACTCATAATGGTCTTGAAAATGGTGTTAAAGGAGCATCTATGTTTCAACAAGCTATTAATTATCTTGATAAACGAGAAGATGGTGTAATGGTTACTATTGCTGATATACCAAATTTTGGTGCTAGTTATAAGTTACTTAATCTTAAAGATTTTATTGAACTTACTAATAATCGTTATCCTCTTATTTATGATGCGTTTAAAATGTACACTGAAAGAGGATATAAGATTTATAGTGAGATTGGTATGTTTCTTATAGATTGGTTAATTAGTGGAACTATTGATATTCTTCTAGTTAATGAAGATACTAATTGTGCTGTTGTAGGTGATTGGAAAACTAATCGTGGTGGATTAAAATTTAGTAGTGGTTATTATAAGAAAGATAAAACAGTTAAACCTGCACAACAAACTAATGTTTGGGTTGATAAAGATGAACGACTTTTAGCTCCTCTTAATCATCTTCCTAATTGTAATGGTGCTATATATAATCTTCAACTTAGTATGTATGCTTTTGCTGTTGAATATATACTTGGTTTAACTATTAAAGGTATTTGGTTATGTCATATTGATAGTGATTTTGAACTTAATGAATATGGTATGCCAAAAAGATTTTCTGATGGTCTTTATCATATTAAAGAAAATCCTATTGAAACTACTAAGTTTTTTACTATGAATTATCTACGTGATGATATTAGTAAAGTTCTTAAAGACAGAGAATTACAAATTAAAGCTAGTGGTGTTCAAACTCAATTTAAACTTGCTATATGAAATTAAATAAAGATAATTTAATTGGAGTAATTATTGGTTTTATTGTTTTAGTTATATTTGCTATTTGTTTATCTAGTGGATGCACTAAACGTATTACTCCAGTTCCTGAAATTCGTTATGTTCCTGTTACTGATTCTACTGCTATTAATGAATTAGTTTTAACTAAAGAATTACTTCGTAGAACTCAAGATTCTCTTAATGCTTATAAGTCTGATACTACAATTAGTGCTGATTATTTTGTAGCTAAGTATAAACTTGAACGTATTAGATATTATAATGATATTGCTGGTAAAGGAAATAATATCAAATTTCTTAGAGGTTGGATTAATAGAGTATTAAATGAAGATTAAATTATGTATATAGTTAAACGTAAAAATAATATTAGACTTATTTGCTGTATTAATAAAAAAGTTAATACTGAAAATAGTAGTGCTAGATATAAAGTTATAGTTACTGTTGCTAAATATAAAGTTCAAATTAGATGTCTTTGGTTTTGGATAACTATTAAAGAATTTGATGAAGATGATTATTATGATGCTGTCGATTGTTTTAGATATTGTACTAACCCTTATATAAATTAAATTATGGCTTACTTTGGAGACGCTTTTAAAAAACTATCTATTAAAGAAGGTGGTTATGTAAACGATAAAGATGATGCTGGTGGTGAAACTTATAAAGGTATTAGTCGTAAATATAATCCTACTTGGCAAGGTTGGACTATGATTGATTCTTATAAAAAACATTATACTGTTGGTAGTAAAGAATTTAAGTCTAAACTTGATAATGATGTTCAACTTCAAAAACTTGTTTGGGAAAAGTATAAAATAGGTTATTGGGATGTATTTGAACTTGATGATTTTAATAGTCAGAGAGTTGCTGAACAACTATTTGATACTAACGTGAATTGTGGTCAAGTTGCCGCTATTAAGATGGCTCAAAGAGTTCTTGGTCTTAAAGAAACTGGTAGATGGAATCTTGATTTACTTAATAAACTTATAGAAATAAAAGATTAATTTAATACTGTATAGAATTATGAAGAAGATGTTAATAGCAATATTTATAATAGCGATTATTAATTTATGTGTTACTCTGTATTTATCAATAAGTCGTTTTAGTGTAGAAGTCAATTCATATAATAAAAGTGACACTGCTATTAATCATGTTCGGATTGATTCTATACAGTTAGTTATAACTGAAAGAGAAAGTATAGTTTATAAACTTAAAGAACATGAAAAAGATATTGAAAATAAAGTTATTAGTCTTAATGACAGTGCTACTTGGGAGTTATTCAAGAAGTTGGTGTCAGAGTGAGATTGATAACATAGTGCATCCTCCACGGGGAGTCAACACTACTGATACAACTGTTCTTGTTCCTATTAATATGATTAAGGTTGCTAATACTAAAATTATTAAAGCTAAACTTTATAAAGATATTATTAATGAACAAGACAGTATAATTAATCTTCATAAGATTAAATATAATGCTCTTCATAAAGAAGTTGAAACTTTACAATATAATCTTAATAATAGTAATAAAACAAATGATAATTTAAATAAATCTATTGAACGTATTAAACGTAATAATAGATATTTGGTAAGCGGTGGTGCTGTTTGCGCTATCGCTTTTATTGTTTGTTTACTAGTTAAATAAAATATTATGGCTGATGGTAAATATCCTTTTCTAGAATACATTGAAGAACCTGATAAAGAGAAAAAGTATAAGAAAGCTAGTGATTGTGGATGGTATGACCCTCATAATAACTTTTTAATTGGAGATAGTGGTGGTTTTCTTTTAAATATTAGACCTGGCAAATTTGTTAATACTGAACTTTTTAATGAAGCTGCTAGAACATATCAAGCCACAGGTAGATATACACAATTTAAAGTTGATAGTATTCCTCATAGACAATTTAGACGTAGAGAATGTGATAGACGACGTAATGGTTTTTCTGCTCCTTGTTGGCAAAATCCAGATGGAAGTATAGAAGATGTTTGGATAACAGGTGGTCATTATAATTTTCTTAATTATACTCGTATGGAACGCACAGATGAATCATCTGTTATTGTTACTGAACATGGAGCTACTGCTAAAAAGATTTATAGTTTTCCTAGTTTTATTGATGCTCAATTTTGGACTTGGCAAATTATAGAATTTTGTAGACGTAATGGTTTACATCTTATTATTGATAAGACTAGACGTGGAGGTTTTTCTTATATTATGGCTGCTGATAGTTCTAATGAAGTTAACTTATCTAAACATAAAGTTGTTATTCATGTTGCAGCTGATAATAAATATTTAATTAAACAAGGAGGTTTAAGTGACTTTGCTGTTAATAACTTAAAGTTCTTTGAAGAGAAAACTCCATTTAAAAGAGGAATATTTAGTCCTACTACTGATAGTTTTAAACTTGGTTATCGTATGAAAAATGGAGTTGAAGCTGATGATAGTTGGTCTAGTTCTCTTTTAAGTGTTAGTGCTAATAATAATCCTGACTGTGCTATCGGTAAAGATGCTGTTACTATTAAAGTTGAAGAGTTGTCTACAATGCAAAACTTTGATGAGTTTATGAATGTGACTGAACCTACAATGACTGTTGGTACTCGTACTACTGGTACTCTTATGGCTTGGGGAACTGCTACTGCTGCTAATATGCAAATATTTGAACAAAACTTTTATAATCCTAGAGCATTTAGATTTATGGCTTTTGAAAATGTTTTTGATAATGATGCTCGTAATGAAGTTTGTGGATTTTTTAAATCTTATGCTTGGGGTCTTGAAGGAGAAATAGATGGAGTTAAAGGTTTTGATGAAAATGGAAATAGTAATTTACGAATAGGTCTTCAACTTGCTGCACGAGAAAGAATTGAAAAGAAAAAAACTGCTAAGACTTTTGCAGAATATCTTAACTATCTTGGTCAACGTGCTTTATTTCCTGCTGAATCTTTTAGTAGTGCCAGTGAAAATATATTTAGTAGTGAAGCTCTTAATAAGTTTGAAGATAAACTTCGAGTTGATAATAGTTATAAGTTTTATACTGATGGTGAGTTATTTGAAGATGGAAGTAAAAAGATTTATTTTAAATCTAATGCTCGTATAAGAATTGAAAATCCTGATATGAAAACTTATGATTATATTCAAGGAGTTCCTAGACGTGGTAATGAAGATCCGCATGGATGTATAAGAGTTTGGTTTGCTCCAGAATATGAAGAAACATATATTAATGATAGACTTATAAGAAGTATTCTTCCTGGTACTTATGTTGCAGTTTATGACCCTGTTGGTATTGATAAAGATAAAAAAGAAATTACTGATAGACATTCTCATAATAGTATATTTGTTGTTGAGATGCCTAGAGAACGTAATGGATTTAAACCTAAATTATGTGCTGCATATTATGGACGTACTGAAAGACTAGAAGAAGCCGATGAAAAGTTTTATCGTTTATGTAAATGGTATAATTGTATTGGTACTGGACTTGTAGAAATAAATCGTGGTGAAACTGTTTCTAACTTTCGTAAATGGAAAGCTACTAAATATTTAGGTTATGAACCTTTATATGTTTGGGATTCTGCTGTTAAAGAAAAAGTTAGTACTAGTTATGGTTATAATATTGGTAGTGGTCCTAAGAAACTAGATGGTCTTCGTCTACTTAAAGAGTTCTTATATGAAGTTATTGGTAAAAATGAATTTGGAGAAGATATTTATGTTTTTGAAAGATTTCTTGATTATCAAACAATTCTTGAACTTAAAAAGTTTAATGCTGAAGGTAACTTTGACCGTATATCTAGTCTTATACTTTTAGGTATATATTGGAAGTCTATTGATATTAAAGGTAAGCGAGAACTTGCTAGTCGTAAGAAAGTTACAGAAGAGAATGATAAAACAGATATTTTTAATAGACAATGGTTTTAAGATTAAACAAATAAAGATATGTATAATTTTGGTAGACTTGATTTCCCTAATCAGCATGTTAGTTATGCTGAAAAACAAGAAGTTGATTGGTATGCTAAGTGCTGTGATTATGTTATAGAAGCTGGTATTGCTTGTAAAGCTGATTTTAATGTAGAAGAAAAGTTTAATATTCTTCTTGGTAATATTCCTAGAGAATATTATAGAAAAACTCTTAATCCTTATAATGAAAAAGATGAAAATCTTACTCGTTTTCCAGCTACTATGCGTAACTATGATATGATGAAAGGTATTATTAGAAGATATATTGGTGAATATATCAAAAATCCACATGATTTTATTGTTGGAGCTAATAATCCAGAAGTTGTATTTGCTAGAGATGCTGAACTTGGTAAACAAATTATGATGCTTGCAGAACAAGCTGTTGCTAAGAAGATACAAGAAAGTTATATGCAGTTTGTTAATGAAGGTAATAATCCAGAGCAATTTAATCCTGAACAAGCTGTTGATATTGAAGCTTTTATTAAAGAATTTAATGAAAATTTTATTGATGATATTAGTACTCAAGGTCAAGACTTAATTAATGTTATTGATGATTTAACTGATGCTTTTACTATATATGCTAGAGCTTATTTTGAATTTGTTGCTTTTGGAGCTTGTTATACATATAGAGATGTTGTAGGTAGTCAATTAATTAAACGTGTTGTTAGTGTTAGAGATGCTTTTCCTGTTCCTAACGATAGTATGTTTGCAGAAGATTATGATATGTTTGCTGAACGTCGTATGCTAACTAAACAGCAAATTATAGATGAATTTTATGAATATCTTTCTGAGAAAGAACGTGAAGCACTTGATACTTATTATCAATATGGCGCTACTACTTCTAGTGATAGAGCACTTTTAAATTGGGATAAGTATATGTATTATTTTGGTGATATATGTGCTAAATTTAATAAAGATGATTTACAACATATTAAGAATACTAATATAATGGCTCGTGATGCTAATAATGGTTTATTTGAAGTTTGGCATACTGTTTGGAGAGGTGAAATAAAAGAAGGTATTCTTACATATAGTAATGGAGCATTTGTTACAACAAGAATTGTTGATGAAACTTATCAGCTTAACCCTGCTAATGGTGATATTAGTATTGAATGGGTGTGGCGTTCACAAGTTTATGAGAGCGTTAGAATTGGTTCTCGTGCTACAAGCATATATCCTTATAAGGCTCGTCCTATTGCTTACAATAGAAATGGCAAACTTCCTTATAATGGTATTGCAGAACTTCTTCCAGGTTTTGGAAGATTTAGTATTATAGATACAGTTATTCCTTATCAAGTATTTCGTAATATAGTTTCTTATCATAGAGAAATGGCTATTGCTAAAAATAAGATGAATGTTCTTATGATTGCTAAATCTCTTCTAGGTAAAAAGCCTGCTGATACTATATATCGTATGGCTGCTGATGGTGTGCTTTATATTGATGATGAAGATGATGCTAATTTAGTTAAAGCACAAAATGTTCGTTATCTTGAAAGTCGAATGAATAATTATATTACTGAACTTGGACAACTTATTCAAGAGATTGAGCAGACTGCTAAAATGGAATGTGATATGACTCCACAACGTTATGGTGAGATTGCTAATAGTGCTGGTAAAGGAGTTACTGATGAAGCAGTTATTCGTGGAAGTATGGGTTCTGTTATTATTGAATTTATATTTGATAAAATGAGAGAACGAGATTATCAAGCTGAAATGGATTATACTAAACTTGCTTGGATTGATGGTCTTAATACTTCTTATAAAACTAAAGATGGCGATATTAGATATTTAAGTCTTGATGTTAATAGTCATATATTTGCTAACTATATTGTTACTTGTAAAACTTCTGTTAAAGAACGTGAGAAACTTGAACAATATAAACAGCTTGCATTTAGTGCTGCTCAAAATGGTAATATGGATATGGCTAATGCTGCTATTCGTGGAGATAATGTTGCTCAAATTAGCAAACTTATTGATAAATATCAAAATATTCAACGTGAGCATGAACTTGATGTTGAACGTGTTTCTCAACAAACAGAACAACTTCGTCAAGAATTTGAACTTGCTAAGATTGATAGAAAAGCAGAACAAGATAGAGAAACTATTAGAGTTGAAAAATATCTTGATGGTCAAATTGAGGCTATGAAAGCAAATGCTAATATTATGAGTTTTGATAATGGTCTTAGCGATGCTGAAAAGAGTCAAGCTGAAGAACGTATGGAAAATGCTAGACTTAATATTGAACGTAGTAAACTTAGTTTAGATGCTCAAAAGACTTCAGTTGAAGCACAACTTAAAGAAAAAGAATTAGCTGTTAAACTTAAAGAAAGTGAAGATAAAGTTAAGATTGCAAAAACGAATAAAAATCGCTATGATAGTAAAAGTAAATAATCGACTGTACTTCTAAATTTTGTTCATAATAGGGCTGGGCTTGCTTGTGAAAGTAGGTTCAGCCCATTTTCATTTTTCTTTACATCAAATAAGCCATTTTTAGCTTATTCTGAACACTTTATCTATTTCGTGATAGATTAATCATTTCGATAAATTTTGATTAATGCAGAGTACGTATGAGAGCGACAGGCTAGGTTATCAGACTTAAATATACTAGTTAGCAATAGTAAATTAGTCGGTGATTCAGCTTAAAGGTGAACATATTTTAACGATATAAGTAAAACTCATATTATTATTATAGTTTATATTTGTGATATAGTAATTAATTAAAAACAAAGAGTTATGCCTAGTTTTGATAGTTTTGGTTTTAATGGTGAAACATCTAATGGAGATGGAAAACCTACTGAGGACATTACAGACCTTGATACAGGTAAAACAGGACAGTTAGATGCTGATGGTAATCCTATTGATGATATTACTAGTGGTAGTAATGGAAATGGGGATAGTAAGACTAATGCTAATAAAGATGACCAATCTTCATCCTCCACGGGGGGTCAGTCTACTGGTAAAGCAAATGATGCTGATGCTGAACATGGTTTAGAAGAAGGTACTATTATCGAAGATGGAGATAATAAATATACTGTTGATAAAGACGGTAATCTTATTGACGATAAAGGTAATATCTTTAAAGCTAAAAATGAAGTTGCTACTTATCTTAAAGAATTTGAAGTAGAAGATACTAAAGAAGATAATACTATTGATGTTAAATCAATTCAAGAACTTGTTGGTGTTTCTGTTACTTCAGAAGATGGTAAAGCAGTTACTTTTGAAAATACTCCTCAAGGAGTTGCAAGTTATATTCAATCCGTTATTGATTTAAAACGTGATGAATTTGCTCAAGCTGGTGTTAATAAATTATTTGAAGATTATCCTATTGTTGGTGATTTTCTTAATTATTATGTTGCAAATGGTAATTCATTTGAAGGCTTTGGTGAACTTCGCGATAGAAATGGTATTGAAGTAGATGAAAATAATGTAAGCCAACAAGAAGCTATTGTTCGTGAGGCGTTTAAGGAATTTAATCGTCGTGGTAATGTTGATAAGTATATTCAATATCTTAAAGATAGTAATGAGCTTTTCAATGTTGCTAAAGAAGAACTTGAAGCTCTTCAGAAAGCTGATAATGAAATGCGTGAAGTCAATGCTAAAGAAGCTATGCGAGTTAAAGCAGAAGAAGAGAAACAACTTGTGGAATTTTGGAATGGAGTTAAAGAATGTATTGATAAACGACAAATTGCTGGTTATCGTATTCCTGAAACTGTTATTATTGAACGTAATGGAAAACAAATTTCTACTACTCCAGAAGATTTCTTCAATTATGTTTATCAAGTTGATGATAAAGGACTTTCTCGTTATGAAAATGATTTAATGAAGTTATCTCCTGCTGAAAGACGCGATGAAGAACTGCTTAAAGCTTGGCTTAAATATACAGGTAAAGGTTATGATAGTTTGATAGAAATGGCTGTTTCTGATAAAGAAGCTAAAAAGTTGAAACTTACTGCTAGTCAACGTAAATCTACAAAAGGAGCTATTAAAATAACTAAACCTGATAGTAAAAAAGATGCTCTGAAAGATGAGCGTTTTGGTTATTAACATAATAGTAAATTTGTAGATGAAAACATTACGTGTTATTGGACAAACTCGTTATGAAGATAGAGGTTATTCTAATGAAGAATCAATCGCTTATCTTCAGCTTCAAAAGCCAGAAGAAATTAATAGTTTTCTGACTTATAATTATGGTATGGATAATGACCGTTTTCCTTTAAGTTTTATTACTGAAGGTCAAGGTAGTCGTGGTATTAAAGAAGTTGCTACTGTACAGTGGACTTGGAAGACTATGGGTCGTATGAAGTTTACAGACTTTGTAACTTACTTTAATACTGCTGTTACTAAACCAGGTCAAAATGGTAGTGAATTTGAAGTTCATTTCTCTACTCATTGGTTTATTGAACAACATGGTCTTACTGCTCCTGATGGTGTTACTCAAGTTCGTATTCAGAAAGACTTAGGAGAATCTGCTTATGGTTATGCTTATCTTCTGAAACTTACTTCTCCTAATCCTGATGCTTATGTTGATCTTCAATGGTTAGCTAAAGGTATGTATTGGGCAATAAGTGCTCCTACTGTTTCTGAATCTTATTCTAAAGGTAACAGAAGCAATACTATGGGACCTGCTGGAATGACTTCTCAACTTGAATTTTATCGTTATTCTAAAGAAATAGCTGGTAATCTTGCTAATGTTGTTACTCAATATCAATTTCAAAACGATAATGGTGGTACTTCTAATCTTTGGATTAATGAGGAAATGCGACAGTTCAACTTGCACATGAGAGTGATGAATGAAGAACGTTTGTGGAAAGCTGAATATAATCGTTTGCCTGATGGTACTATTTCTTTGAAAGACTATGATAATAATAAACCTATTACTCGTACTGCTGGTATGTTAGAAATTTGTCGTGAATCTAACTATGATACTTACGGTGAAATTCTAACTCTTAATAAACTTGAACGTACTATTGGCGATGTTCTTGACCGTGACACTCAAGACGGGAATAAGAATGTTGTTCTTATGGGTGGTAAAGGATTTATTCGTGATTTTGAAATGGCTATCAGAAATGATGCTAAAGAAAACGGATTTATCACTCCTCTTGGTGAAAAGATGATTCAAGATAATGGTGATGGTCTTTCTTATGGACGTTACTTTAATAAGTATAAAACTCCAGATGGATATATTATTACTGTTATTAATAATGGTTATTTCGATAAAGGTACTGATGCTGAAGCTGCTAAACAAAATGGTATGATTCATCCTACTACTGGCTTGCCTATTACTTCTCATCAAGCTGCTTTGATTGATATGAGTAATTATAAAGGTAATCAGAATGTTCGTATAGTACGTCAGAAAGGACAAGCTTATAAAGCTAAAGTTATTGAGGGTATGACAGATATTCCTGCTTGCTGGGGATTGCCTAATACTAATCATGCAGCTACTGAAATTGATATGGCTCGTTATGAAGTTAAAGGCTCTATTGGTTTGCAGGTAGATAATACCACTAAGATGTTCTTATTGAAATGTGTATTATAATCATTTAAAAGAAGCTATTTAAGATATGGATTTTAATAACGTAAGTGAAGCTAATAAAGCAGGAGAAAATACTCCTGCTGCTTCTAGTGTAAATACAGATAAACAGGTTATACCCCCCGTAGAGGATGGAGTAAATAAGCAACCTGCTAATACAGTAGGAGTTAGAGATGAAAATCTTGACGAGCCTTATACTGAAAAAAGAACTATTACTATTAATCTAGTTACTAATTATTCATTATATCGTAGAGCTAATGATAAAACATTACCTAAACGAATGGATAAAATTGGTAGTTGTGTTCGTAGTTCTCGTACTCTTTCTTCTAACAAAGGTGAGATTGAATCTTATTTTCCTGCTTTAATTGGTCTTGCTCCTAATAATGAAAACTTTATTTCACGGGTTAAGGCTTATCTTAATAATATTAGTGTTTCAGTTGATGAACTAGGTAAGACTTTTGATATTTCTTTCTTTTGGAATCGTAAACGAGATTATCTTCGTTTTAGAGCTGAAGAAGAAGCTATTGAAACTGCTTATATGAATAGTGACCGTAAAGGAGTTAAAGAACTTAGAGAAGCTCTTGAAGCTAAGATTACTAAGTTAAATCTTCTTGAAAGTGAAAAGTATAAATATGGTTATCCTATTGTTCTTGATGATTACTTAATTTATCGTCATTGTTTATTATATAAAGATATAGCTAAAGATATTGCTCTTATTAATTCTGACCCATCTATTAGATTCTATTTTAAAGATGACCAAAGAGAAGCTGAGCGTCTTGCTAAACATCGTCAGGAAATTAATTCTGCTAAAGGCAATTATGTTAAACTTCTCACGAATAGTGATTTGTTTGATGCTGTATTTATTCAATACTGTGTTGCCAATAATATTAATATTCCTAACGGTATGGCTATGGATATTGTTGATAAACAATCACATCTTGATAAATTTAGTACAAATGAACCTGCTAAGTTTAATAAACTTTGCAATGATAAAGATATTACTATTAAATCTTTAATTGAGGTTCTTATTTCTCGTGGAGAATTTATCAGAGCAATTCATAATCAGAATATTACTACTCCTGATGGCGAGTTCATTGGTGCTAATGTTAAGGAAGCTGTTATATGGTTTAAAAATCCTACTAATAGTGCTCTTGTTAGTGCTTATAAAAATAAACTTAAAAACATTTGATTATGAACATTGGGGAGATGCACGTGACGTTCAGAGAACTAGCACAACAGATGGGTATGCAGACCGTCCGTGCTATTCTCATGGAAGATATAGATATTTGTCTTAATGCTGCTATAATTGAAAAAGCTAGAAATGTAATAGTAGAAAACGTTGGACCAGTTCCTTATAATGATAAGGTTGCTCGACAAAATGCTTCTATTAGTCCTGTTAATGCTCTTAGAACTTTATACACAGCGGGTACTGTTAACGGCGGAGATATTACAGGTAATGGAACAGAAGTTGACCCTTATAAAATTAATATTGATAGCGACGGAATAATGCTATATACAGGCTTTCAAGTTAGTTATAATGGTAAGACAATTTATGATTGCAGAATTATTGAAGCTGAAGATTTAGGTCAAACGCTAAGAGATTTTTGTAATCGTGCTGCGAAAGATGCTCCGATAGTTACTATATTTGGAGATGAATCTGGTATCAATGTTGATATATATACTGGGCGTAATAATACAGTTAAACCTCAAATAGTTAAATATCTTTATGTCAAAGAACCTGCTAAAGTTAAGTTTGATGAAGATAGAGAAGAAGATTGGGTTAATTGTGATTTACCTCCTTATTTACATATGGAAATAGTTATGCGTGCAGTACAGATTTATCTTGCTAGTATTGGTGCTACTTCTAATGGAGCTGATAAACAAAGTTAAACTCTAAATTAAATTAAAAATGAGACAGTTTTTGTTGGCGGGCAAAGTCGCTTATGGAGCAAACTTACCTCTTGCTGCTGGAGCGGTTGCTTTTACTTATCTTGCTAATGGCAAGGAAACTATTGACGCTGACGGTACTAAGATTACCGATAAGTTTTACATTAATCTTGGTCGTGAAGCAAATGGTCCAGTAGTTCTTCCAGCTTATAAGAAACATCTTACTTTTGTTAAAGGTGTTTATCAACCTGCTACTACTTTCTCTGCTAATCTTACTATCGGAGATGTAAATGCTTATTCTGATTATTCTATCATGGTTGTGAAAAAAGGATTAAAGTTCAATGAACGTAATCGTTGGACTGCTACCATTCATACTGGTCTTAATCCTACTGCTAATGATGTAGCAAAGAAATTAGCTAACCAAATTAATAATAATACTATTGGACATGGTATTAAAGCAACTGTTGCTGATGCTAAAATTACTTTAACTGCTGAGTCTAAAGGTATTGATTATGAAATTCTTGGTGCTGATGAATTAGTTGGTATTGCAGTCACAGTTACAACTCACGGTTTACCTGCTTATGGTGACGCTGCTTATATTATTGATTTAGCTAATAAGGCTGCTGCTGATGCAGGTATTGAATATACTTACCGTGATACTTATACTGAACTGTATCCTGCATATCCTATTAATCCTTTAAAACAACCTGACAGTGCAGATGCTGGATATACTATCTTTACTCTTCGTTTTGCTGTTCCACGCGAAATGAAAACTAGAGATGAAGTTGTTCATCAGATTGTACAAATAGCATTTCCTACTGGAGCTGATGCTATTGCAACTGTTGAAACTATCCTTAAAGCTATTGCTACTGAAGAAAAAGCATAACCTACTACCCGACTTGATTAGGTAAATATTAGGTAATATTAATCAAATAGGGGCTATTGGTGTTAGCATTAGTGTTAATACTGATAGTCCCTATTTTCGTATTCATAAAAATGGAATTAATACAAAATGCTTTTGAACAAGGTCTAGTTCCCGGTATTGTTATTGTTATTTATCTTATTATTAATAAAATAATTGATAATAACAAAAAAGACCCTCTTGATGATATTGCCAAACTTCTTAATATAGTTACTAAAGATATTATTGATAAAGATAGAGAAAAGTCTAAAGCTGTAGTTTCTATTGCTATGGTTAATGCAGCTTCAGAATGTGCTAAATTTGTTGCTTCTACTATTATTACTAATAATGTTGATAGTAACCGTGACCAAATCGAATATAATGCTCGACACTTAGTTAATAGCGTTTATTACGATGCTTATTCTAAACTTAATATGTATCGTGGGGATGAAGATTATCTTAGTCATTATATGAGAGAAGAATGGAAAGAAGATATATATGGCGATATTATTAATATAATTTATAATAAACATCTTGATTCTAATCAACGTATTCTTGCGTTTAATAAACGTGTTGATATTAGAGTTAGTGATTATACTGCATATATTATTAATAAGGCTTTTAAATAAGATGATATTATGATAAGAGGTTATATTAATAATCCAAAACAGCTATCGAAAGAGATGCAATTACGCATTGCAAGCATGGCTGAAAAACAGGTGAGAATAGCAGAATTAGGCTTTCCATTGAATGAAAAAAATTGGTGCAAGCTAACACAAGGACAAATTTTAATTCAAGCACTAGAAGCCTTAGAATTGCTTTCTGATGAGCAACAAAAATCAATTATTAATTCATACAATAACTTAATGTTAGAATGAGTGAACAAATAGATGATAATTATGTTAATGGTGTCTATGTAAAAGCTGATGGAACTGAACAAGTTGAGATTAATCCTCAATATGTTTATATGACTGTTCCTAGTAAATATGTTTGTGTTTATCACAAACTATTAGTTCTTATGGCACAATATGGACTTGATATGCTTAATGATTGTTCTGCTACTTGTAAAGGTAATAATAAGAATATTGTTACTTGTTGGAATATGTTTCAATCTGCTATGGCAGCATATCAACTTGGTCAAGATAAACTTGCTGAAACTCTTCTTAAATATATTAAAGGTCAACTTAATATCATTTATGAAGGTAGTAAACAAGTTCAGTATAGTGGTTCTATTACACTTCCTATTGATGAAGAGGGTAAAATTCATGCAATAGTTAGTTGTGGAGATGCTCCTAAGTTTTATGTTGACCCTGAAACTGGTAAACTTTGGGAGAAACGAGAAGAAGGTAAAGAATATAATGAAACTTATAGTCTTAGTGATGTTGATTATGATAATGAATAATGTGAATGTGTTCCATCCTCTACGGGGGGTCTACACTATGAATTTAGTAAACCTAGAGAATATATGAAAACAATAGAAGAAGAACTTGGTAAAGTTAGTCTTACTTGTAATGGTCAATGGAATGACAGACCTTATGAAAGACTATGTATAGTTCATGACGGTTTCTATGCTAGCTATATATCTCGTAAAGCTGTTCCTGCTGGTATTCCTTTATCTAATGAAGAATATTGGCAACCTATTGCTAAACTTCGAGAAGATTTAGTTATTGATTATGAGACTTTCAAGAAAGAAATACTTGAACTTATTGCTGTTATTCAAAGAGGACTTAAAGCTGCTCGAATTGTAGTATCTACAATGGAAGATAGAGATGCTCTTACTTGGGAACAGATTGGAGTAGGTTGTGAAGTTTATGTTATTGAAACTAAAAAGAGTTATATTCTTGATGAAATAACTCCTGTTACTAATGCAAAGAAATGGCATCTTGAAGCTGATTCTGAAATTGGTTCTAAATTTGTAGAATCATTTAGTGGTATGTTTCCAAGAGCCATTGCTGAACGTGCGGTTGCTGATGAATTTGGTATTAATATTCAAGATAATTATCTTCGTCGCAATGTTGTAGTTAATTATATGGCTCATGTACTTAAACAGTATTTTGAAGATAATGCTGTTCAAATACTTGAAGGTCAGATTACTCCTGAAATGCTTAGTGAATCTGTTAAACAAATGTTTACTGCTTCACAGATTACTAATGCAGCTGATGAAGAAGATTTAACTGTTGTTGATAATCTTCTTAAATTTGCAGATAAAGACTATAATACAAATGATTATAGTGGAAAGGCTCGTAAATATCTTCGTAAGAATATGATTAGTGGTGTTAATACTCTTACTCAAGATATGATTAACGAGCCTAATACTATTTATATACTTCAATATGATTATTGTTTAGCTGGACAAACTATTGAACTTCCAAATAATAGTATTATTCTTTGGAGAGGCGGTAGATTGTATGATGGTGCTGTTAAATTGAATCAATGTAGACTTCTTAGTAATTATCGTCAAGAAGATATGTTTGATAAAGAAAGTATATCTCTTGATGGAAATTGGGCTACTGGTCAAATACTTTATCATCCTCTTGATTTAGGTGAGGATAATAAACAAGTTGAAATTGTTGGTTGGGGTGGTACTTATACTAATGATTTTTATTGGTTTTGGGATGGTGAAAAATGGGTAAGTATGGGTTTTGATTTATCTGTATATCTTACTCGTGCTGAATTTGAAGCTTTCTTAGAGAAGTTAAGAGAAGAGATGGAAAAGTTCTATGCTTGGCTTCTTAAAGAACTTAAAAAGATTAATGACCATCTTGAAATTCATGATAACCAAATATCTCAATTACAACAAAATATTGTTGATATTAATAATAGAATTAATAATCTTATTACTGAATATAATGCTAAATTTGAAGATATTTATAATAAGATTGGAGATTTAAATAGTAATATTGAAAATAGTATTACCAATCTTGAGCAATATATTAATAATAAGATTGAAGAAATTCTTAATAAAATAAACCAAAGTGGTAGTAATATAAGTAATGCGTATAAACAGTATTTTGAAAGTAATTATGTATCAATGTTTAAAAATAAGATTAAAGCTGGTACTAATATTACTTTTGTAGAAAATAATGATGGTACTATTACTATTAATGCTGCTGGTGGAGGTTCTGGCGGTGGTGGATTAACCGAAGAAGAAGTACGTAATATTATTAATTCTATACTTAATAATTATTATACTAAGCAAGAAATTAATGATATTATTGCAGGTCTTGAAGGTGGTGGTGGCTCAGGCGGAGATGGTACTCATAATGTTATGTCTACAACTCAACTTGGTGAAGCTAGAACAGGTAAGTATCTTATTATGAATAAATTTGCAGAAAGTGAAACTAAACCTAGTAGACTTGATGTAGATTTTAATTCTCTTTATACTGATATTAAAAATAAATTAGTTGGAGAAGGATTTGGATCAGGTGGTGGAAGTGGAGAAAGTGGTGGTGTTGCTGCTAGTCAAATTCAAGCTTGGATTGCTGCTGTTGTTCCTATTGGTTCTATTATGCTTTGGGATAATTCTGATCCTCCTGCTGGTTGGGAAGTTTATACTGCTGCTCAAGGACGTTTTGTTATGGGTTATATACCTAATGGTATTAATATTTATAATAATCCTAAACAAGGAAATCTTAATTGGACAACAGTTCTTAAAAATATTAAAGATACTTATGACCCTTCTACTCCTGGTCGTAATATAGACGCATATGCATTTTATATTGATGGTACAGATTTACCTCTTCATCAACATGCTGTTGCTGTTGGTAAAGGAAAATGTGGTGATGGTAATCATCATGTTGTATCACCAGGTAACTGGCGTTTTGTATCTGGTGACTTAGATAGGGATGTTCGTAATACTTGGCCTTATGGTACTGATAGAAATAGACTTGATAATCTTGGTATTAATCGTTCTACTAATTGGTATATGACTGGACCTAATATTAGTAATAATAGTGAAATGACTTGGCGACAAATAAGTGGTAATAGATGGACAGATAATTATCTTGCTATTAATAAACTTATGCCTACTATTGCTTTACATTATATTAAACGTGTTTCTAATCCGTGGTAATTATGGCTGAAGAAGAAAATGTTTTTGTTGGTACTAATTGTCAATCTTTTGATCCTAGTAAAGTTCAATGTGATAAAGAAGGCAATATGCCAATTCATATACTAGATAAGTATTGTGAAGAAAATGATACTAGATATAATATATATCCTTTAACTGTTATTCAAGCTATATTTGATGGTAAAACTGGTACTAGACTAGATAGAATATTAGCTTCTTGTAATAGTGTTTATTTAACTTGGGAAGGTACTTTTGCTGATACTGTTAATAAACTTGATAAAATTTATCGTCGTAAAGGATATATTATTACTTATCGTGATGTAACTAATATTAATTGGACACAACGATATAATAGTGATGATATTAGCGATGCTGCTTGGACTAATCCAGATAATTGGGAGGGATGGTCTTTTGATACTGTTATTAAAGATTTAGCAAAAGCTCTTGAAGAAATATTTAGTAATATAGGAGATTATAAAGATTTTCTTGATATTATTACTGGTTTTATTAATGAGTTTGTTATTAATGTATTTAATAATATTAATAATTATCCTCAACTAGTTGAAATTATTAAGAATAGTACAGTTGAAAGTTTACCTATTATTATTAAAGATATATTTAATAATATTAATGAGTATCCTGAACTTAAAGAGATATTTAATCAATATATTAAACAATGGACTGAATCTATCTTTAATAATATTTCTTCTTATCCTGCTCTTAATCAGTTTATAACTAATGCTATTAATTCTCATGTAGAAACTACTATTAATAATATATTTAACAATATTGATAATTATCCTACTATTAAGAATCTTATTGTTACTAATACTGTTAATAAAGTAGTTGATATATTTAAGAATATTAGTCAATATCCGGAATTACAAGAAGCTATACAGAATAATATTAATGAACGAGTTGATTATATATTTAATAATATTAATAATTATCCTGAACTTATTGGTATTCTTTCTGATTTAGTTTGTAATTGTGTTAAGAATATATTTGCTAATATTAATAATTATCCCGGTCTTGTTACTTGTATTAATAATGCTGTAAATAGTAGAGTTGATTATATTTTCAATAATATTGATAGATTTCCTATTCTTAAGAATCTTATTGAGAATAAAGTAGAAACTAGAGTTACTTATATATTTGAACATATTAATAACTTTACTGAATTACTTAATGTTATTAAAGGTAATATAGAAAATATCTTTGATAATATTGATAATCATCCTAATCTTAAAGTTGTTATTGAGAATAAGGTTGAATCTACCGTTGAACATATCCTTAGTAATATAGATAATTATCCTATTATTAAAGAGAAGATTATTCAATTCTGTAATGAAGCTATTGAAGCTAAACGTGGTGTAGCAAATGGTATTGCTAGTCTTGATGGAGATGGTAAAGTTCCAGCAAGTCAATTACCAAGTTATGTTGATGATGTTCTTGAAGGATATTATGTTGATGAAACTCATTTTGCTGAAAAATATATTGATGATGCTCCTGTGTATTATACTCCTGAGAAAGGTAAGATTTATGTTGATATAAGTGAAGATACTGAATATAGTGGTAAAACTTATCGTTGGTCTGGAACTAAATATGCAGTTATATCTGAAACTTTAGCTTTAGGTGAAGTTACAGGTACTGCTTATGATGGTGGTAAAGGTAAGAAAACTACTGATATCGTTAATAGTTTACCTAAATATATTCCTAGTACACAAATTAAATTATCTAAGTCATCTAGTGGAAATATCATAATTGGTTCACATCATTATGAATTTAATAATACAACAAATGTTTATGAAAGTAAACCTTTTAATGATGGTATAACATTTCCTATTGTTAGTAAAACTGAATCTGGAGTTATGTCTGCTGCTGATAAAGTTAAACTTGATGAAACTTTACCTAATCAAATTACTAAACTTAGTAATAATGTTTATACTAAAGAAGAAATTAATAATAAGTTTAATGATGTTCCAACAGTAGAAAATACTTATACTAAAGCTGAAGTTGATAAAGCTATTGCTGATGCTATTAAAGCTTTAATTCCTGCCGGTTATGAACTTGTTATTAAAAAGAAAACAACTTAATATTAATCATGGTGGTACTGAATAAGTGCCACCATTTAAAGTTTATAAAGTTATGCAAAATATTAATCAACAATTATATGAAAGAAAAGATACTCCTGAAGGATTTATTCCTGTTTATGGTGTAGTTATTACTGTTCCTACTGGAATATATACTAATGGGCAAAAAGAATTTACTTGTGATAAAACTTTTGATGAAGTAAAAGAAATACTATTAAAAGGCGGAAGTATTATTGCTATTGATAATAACAATAGTAGAATTAATTTTGATAGAATTGTTATAGGCGATCGTGATATTAGTGCTACGATTACTTATTTTTCTAATGATGGAATTAATAAAATTGATTTAAGTTGGGATAAAGGTTTAGCTAGAGTTGGAGGTGAAGAAACTAAAAGTATTAATACTTTTGTAGCTATAAATAGTAATTCAATTATTAAATCTTATGATATTGGTAATATTACTATATTATTAACAAATGATGGTAGTAAAGAAGAAGTATTAGCTGCTATTAATTCTATTTTTACTAATTTTGCTGGATTTGTTACAGCTATTGGTAAACCTAATTCTGTATTTCATAATGGTAAATATGGTACATTTAATGTTAGATATACAGATAATATTATAATTATTCAATGGAATAATGCTAATGCAATTCATCATGTTGCTTTATCAGAAGATGGTTCGTATGTTTATAATACTATTCAGATAGTTGACCAAACTCTTTATAGATTATCTAAACTTACTATTGACCCAATAGTTAATCCTAAAATATGGGTTGGTACTGCTACTCAATATGCAGCTATTGCACAAAAAGATAATAATACTACTTATATAGTTAAATCAGATGTTTAAATTATGGCTATATATCAAGGAGATGTTGGAATACATGATATTAAAATTGGTAATATAGATGTATTTGAAATATATCAAGGTAATAAACTTGTTTATCCTGAAAATACAGATGTTACTATTACATTTAAATTAAATGTTTCCGGAACTGTTACTATTAATGGTTATACTCCTATTATAAGCGAAAACAATACTAAATTTGTATTTACTATTCCTGTCAAGACTGATTATACTGCTAATATTAGTGCTGAACATTATAAACCTCAAACTATTAAAGGTAATAGTGGTTATTTGCCTATAACTCATAATGTAGAATTAGAATGGGAACAAGAATTTATATCTTATACTGTTACTTTTCCTACTGATGGAGTTAAGGTTTTATTTGATGGAATAGAAAAAGGAGTTATAACTAATGGTAAGTTAGTTGTATTAATTGATGATACAGAAGCTAAAGATAGTTATATTGTTACATTTGAAGGTAGTAAAGCTAGTACATATGATACTAGTACATTGACAGTAGTTAATAGTAGTATAGCTAATACTGGTGGTGTTTATGATTTAAAACTTCCTACTAGTTCTGTTAAGAGTGGATATAAGAGAACTGACTATGCATCCTCTACGGGGAGTATAACCAAAGGTTCTACTTATGCTGGAACTTGGATTGAAACTGTTGTTAATCTTACTGCTAGTTTTACTAGTTCTACTACTTTAGGTAGTATAAGTAATAATGTATTAACTATACCTAATAATGAATCTACTAATACTAAAAGTGGTACTTTAAGTGTTGTATTTACTTTAGAAAATAAACAAACTAAAGAAGTTAGTGCAGCTTTAAATCAAGCTGCTGGTGCTAAAGTTTATACTGATTGGGTATTAGATTTACAAACTGATGGAACTAGTGTTGAAGCTAAAGGCGGTACTAGAACTATTACTGCTAATGTTGCCCGTAGAACTTATAAATGGAATAACACTGGTACTGTTTATAGTGAAACTGCTACTCCTACTCTTAGTATTAGTGGTAGTGCTAGTCTTAGTGGAAATCAAATAAAATTTACATCAAATGAGAGCGTTTCAGCCCGTTCAGCGACACTTACAGCTAGTTATGTAGGATTGTCCAAAACGGTTACGATAACGCAACAGGCAGGCGCGAAAGTGTATTCAGCGTGGTCTGCTTGGGCTGTTTCTATCTCGGCAAGTACGCAAACCATAGGAGCAAGTGGAGGTTCGTCCACAATAACTACTAATGCTAGTCGTTCTCGTACTTGGACTTGGAATGGTGTTGGTACTACACATACTGATACTGAAACTGCTACACCTACACTTAGTGGTAATGCTAGTGGATTTACTTTAAGTGGTAAAACTGTCACTGCTAGTAATAATACTACAACAAATAGTCGTAGTATAACTATTACTGCTACTAGTAATAGTGTTTCTAAGTCGGTTACTATAACACAATCTGCTGGAGCTAAAGTTTACGGTAATTGGTCAGCTTGGACAGTTAATATTAGTGCTGATAAAACTAGTATTGGTGCAACAGGTGGTACTGCTACTATATCAACTAGTGCTAGTAGAACTAGAAGTTATACATGGAATGGTGTTGCCGGTTCAGGTGGTACTGAAACTGGAAACGGTTCTCCAACATTAAGTAAAGTTAGCGGAAGTGGTAGTTGGACTAGTCCTAAAGTTACTTATGGAAATAATACTAGTACTAGTAGTAAATCAACTGTTATTCGTGCTACTATTGATTCTATTACTAAAGATATAACTATTAATCAATCTGCTGGAGCTAAACAATATAGTGCTTGGTCTGCATGGACAGTTAATATTTCTAATAGTGGAAATGTTGCTGCTAGTGGTGGTAGTTCAAATATAACTACTTCTGCAAGTAGAACAAGAACTTGGACATGGAACGGAGTTAGTGGAAGTGGTGGAACTGAAACAGGAACTGGAACACCTACTCTTAGTAAAGTTAGTGGAGCTGGTTCTTTTGCTAGTAATAAAGTAAGTTATGATAATAATACTTCTACAAGTGCTAGAAGTACAGTTATTAGAGCTACAATGGATTCTGTAACTAAAGATACTACTGTAACTCAAAATGCTGGTGCTAAAACTTATAGTAGTTGGGGAGCATGGTCTATTAGTTTAAGTGCTAATGTAACAACTATTGCTGCTGCTGGTGGAAATGCTACGTTATCTACTTCTGCTACTAGAAGTCGTACTTGGCAATGGAATGGTACAGGAACAACTTATACTGAAAATGCTAGTGGTTCTCCAACATTAAGTAAAGTTAATGGTGCTGCTTCTTTAAGTGGTTCTACTGTTAGTTATGGAAATAATACTTCTACTAGTTCTCGTAGTTCTGTATTTAGAGCAACAATAGATAGTGCAACTAAAGATATAACTATTAGTCAATCAGCTGGTAGTAAATCATATGGCAGTTGGTCTAGTTGGTCTGTATATTGTAATGCTAATAGTTATACTGTTCCAGCAACAGGAGGCTCTGTTACTATTAATTATGGTGCTTCTCGTTCTCGTAGTTGGACTTGGAATGGAGTTGCAGGCTCAGGTGGAACTGAAACAGAAAATGGTACTCCAAGTCTTAGTGTAGGAAGTGGTGGCGGAACTTTAAGTGGTAGTACCTTAAGTTATAGTAATAATACTAGTACAAGTGTTAGAAGAACTAGAGTTACTGCAAATTATAATGGTGCTATTGACTTTTGTGATATTGAACAAAGAGCTGGAAGTAAAGTTTATGGTAATTGGTCTGGATGGTCAGTTAATATTTCTGCTAGTCCTACTAATATTGCTGCTGCTGGCGGTAGTTCTACTATTACTTGTAGTGCTGTTCGTAGTAGACAATATACTTGGAATGGTATTGGACAGAATTTTCCCGAAACTGAAAATGGTAGTCCTACATTAAGTAAATCTGGAGATGGTACATTAAATGGTACTACTAGCGGTAGTAAACTTACTTATGGTAATAGAACTACTACAACAAGTAGAAGTACAACTGTTACTGCTACTTATAGTGGAGTTAGTAAATCTATTAATATTACACAATCTGCTGGTGCTAAGTCTTATGGTGCTAAAGTATATCATACTAAATATTATAGTACTAATCCTGATGGAAGTGGATTAGATTTTACAGGTTATCCTTATACTAATGAAATTGATACAGTTGCTGATGCTAATACTATATCTATAAGTGTTTATTATAGGTTATATACAACTCAACTTTGGACTTGGAATGGTGTTGCTGATTCAGGCGGAACTAAAACTGTATATTATAATCCGGATGATGTAAATGTAACAAATAAAGTTAATTGTGATGTATCTGTTGCAAATGCCTTTAATTATGCTAGCATGATTATAATAACATTTAAACTTTCTGCAAATAATTCTGATACAGCAAGAGAATATAAAATTGAATGGAATTGGTTAAATCATAATGTTATTACAAAAGGAACACAAAGAGCAAATCCCATGCGTGGTAGACTTGTTATTAAAAATGATTATTTTACTAGTTAAAATATTGCATTACCTATTTATTTAGATAGTGAAAATGTAGATTCAATATATAAAGGAGAAGCAAGTTATAATGATATTAAGAAAACTCCTATTGGTGTTTATGTATATATTCCTACTAATATTTCTATAATGAACGCTGGTAAATTGCAATTTTGGTTTGAAAATAAAGATGGTGGTGGCAGTAAATATATTTGTATTTTAAGTAATGTTAGTACACCTTCAAATAATGTTTCTGTATCTAATAGTAATAATATTATTAGTGTTACTGCTAATACAACTACTTCTTCATTTACTATATTATGCCAATTTACTATGACTTCTAATAGTACAGTATTTAATGTAAGAGTTTTAATTGAACCATGATGAAAATACTATTTAATATAACAATATTACTAATGCTTATATTGTTTATTTAATCATTAAAGTTATTTAAATTAATCACACAATTATGAACAATAAACAACTATATGAAAAGCTGGGTCAGAATAGTTATGATAAAGTATTTCCTATTACTTATCTTCAAAATATTCTTGACAAAGATACAAATAATGATTTAACTGTTGTTCTTTCTAGGTTTAATCATTTATGGATTCCATATCAAGGAACTAGAGTTAATACTCGTAAAGCTGTTCCTGCTATTTTTAGACGTAATAGTCTTACTATTAGCTATTATGACGCTGAACATAATCTTTCTGTAACTGAAAGTTATATAGGTAGTAATCTACAAGCTGGTGTTGAAACTAGTTGGGTTTCTGATGATAATTGGACAAAAATTCTTAGTGAGAAGTATCTTGAAGAGAATGGTGCTAAGATTCCAATTGCTAATGGAACTATTGATTGGGATATGCTTAATGAAGCTCTTAAACAAATGATTGCAGGAGATGGTAAAGTTAATATTATTAATTATCCTGATGAAGAAGATATTACTATTAGATTAAGTCCAGGTTGTTGTAGTGTTAATCGTCTTAGTCTTAAAGATAGACCTTATGAACCTGAATATAAAAGTGGTAAAGGATATAAAATAGTTCGCAAGGTCTTACTCCCCGTGGAGGATGATGCTAGTAATGCAGAACAGCTTTTATTTGACGGTTTTCTTGATGATACTTATTGTGAACAATATGGTCAAATAATTCTTAATACTGATAAATATGAAGTTATTAGAACAGATTTAGGTAATACTGCTGGTATTTATTATGATACTTATCATAAATTATTTGTTCTTAGAGTTAAGACTATTAATGATGGAGTTGGATTTTATAATTATTATACTAGATGGACCATTGTAGAACCTACTGATAGAGTTCATCCTCTACGGGGGGTCAACACTGCTGTCTATGGAAATAGTGAAGATTATAATATTTATAATACTTGTCTTTCTGATGAACGTCCAAGACTTGGTATTATATATGTTAATTCAGTAGATAATATTAAATATTATTTTAATGAAGAAAATCTAGTTCAAGTTAAGAATAATATTTATCTTAATTATAAAGCTGTTCTTACTCAAGATATGGTTAACGAAGAAAATACTCGTTATATTATTCGTTATGCTTTTGATTTAAGTGGTAAAACGATTACAATGCCTGCCGGATGCGAACTTGTATTTGAAGGTGGTATTATTGAAAATGGTACTATTGATTTAAATAAATGTAAACTTACAGGTATGGTTGGTGAAGAATCTGAATATCTTCCTAATGTAACTTGTAGTAATTGGGCTAAAGGACAGATTGAATATCGTAATGGAAAGATTTGTTATTGGAATGGTACTGAATGGAGAGTAATGGGTGATACTTCTTCTATGGAAAGTTATACTAAAGAAGAAATTAATAATATGTTTAGAAATTATTATACTAAATCTGAAACTTATAATAAAGAAGAAGTTAATAATTTACTTAATAGATATGTTACTAATAATACATTTAATAACTTTAAAGAAGAAATAAATCAAACTATTACTAATAGTGTTAATCTTGATAAGATTCAAAAAGCTATTAATGATGGCTGCGGAGTTAATATGACTATGCCTAGTGCAAATAGTAATAAACTTAGTCTTCCAATTTGGACAGGTACTGCTACTCAATATGCAACTATTACCCCAGTTGCTGGAATGACTTATAATATTGTTGATGAATAATGAGTTTAACTCTTGGACGTCAAGGAGGAATTGCTCAACCTCTTAAGAAGCGTACAGTAGGTCAAACTAATATTGCTCATGTTTATGATGGTGCTAATCATATTTGGCCTACTTCTGTTATTCATTTTAGTGATTTTACTAGTGTCCAACTTAGATACATTTGGGGTAGTGATGATGGTCGAGATTTGGACACTAAATCATATTATGTTAATTCTCCTATTAATAATTTAAACTATGTAGCTGTTGGTTGGTCTTGGAATTTAAGTCAAATTCCTTATCTATATTGGGGTGGTGATAATACTGACTCAGGTGCTGAATGTGTTATGTTTAATATTGAATCTATGATTGACCTTGAAGATAAAATGCCTGATATAATGAAAATAAATCTTTGCGCTAATTGGTTTGGAAGTTTAAGTAGAGGTCGTGTTACTGTTGAATGTACTGCTTATAAAGGTGGGGTTATTGTTCATGCTTGGCAATTAAAGAATCGTGAAATTGATGTTGATAATAAAGGAATGTTTATTTTTCCTTTGGCTGATGGAACTATTAATATGCCTGATGGACATGGTGGCTATAAAGAATGTTGGTATGGTGAAGTTATTAAAAGAGTTGCTAAATCTAATAATGAAGTAAAATATTTTAGAATTAATCCTGTTAATGATAAAATTATTGGTTTAGATAATATTAAAATAATTCGTCATGGTGGTGGTTATATTCATAATGATGGTTATTGTTGGTATGAAAATAAACCTAATGATAAATATAAAGTTTGGAATAATCAAATTAATACAACTGGTACTCCTTTAACTCTTGATAAGCCAACTCTTAATATAACTAGTGATGATAATTATAGTTATGAATATCATACAGTTTTGTTAAATGAAGATAACACTGTTTATAATGATAATTATACTGATAACTATAAATTTAGATTTGGTTTTGTTGCAGGTAATTCTGAATTTAGAGGACAACAAACTATTCAATGTTATGTAGATACACAAGGCGGTAAAGCTGATGATGGTAAGACTTCAATAGGTGAAATAAAATATACTAAACTTAACAAAATTGGTGAATTGACAATATATAGTCCTATTGAAAGTTAAAATAATGTTAATTACCAAACAAAGATAACGGTTTAAGCGTTATAGATTATGTAGTTCAAACTACAAGTATTAATCTATTTTTTTAACTTAAACCTTAATTTATTATGCAAGTAATTGAAAAAGTGAAAGTTGTTCCAGAGGGTTACAATGGGGCTGGAATGAATTATGACGGTGGTAATCGTCGTGATGTAAACGGTAAAGCTAATGCAGGTTTAACCCTTGGTATTATCGGTACTGCACTTGGTGGTTTGGCTTTGTTTGGTAACAGACGTTCTACTCCTGCTAGTATTTTAGGTGGTGCTGGTGGTGGAATGTTAGGTGATGGTTCTACCAATATTAATGTACTTGGTGCTACTGCTGGTGGCGGAAACGGTGCCCCTACTGCTTTTCAAGCATGGGAAAAATCTTGTGAAGATACTTTAGCTCTTCAAGGTGGTCTTTATCAATGGGCTTTGACTCAACAAAATCAACGTTTTGAAGATAGAGAACGTCTTAATAGTGAATTGTTTGGTGTTTATATTGATGGACGTAATCGTACTGATGCTCTTGTTGCGAAAAATAACACTGACTATTTTAATCTTTACAAATATACTCGTGACGCTGATGATGATATCCGTAAAGAGTTATCTGATTTGAAAGCTGAATTGGCTGTTACTAAAGCTATTCGTCCTTATCAAGATAAACTTATCCAATGCGAAATGGAAAAGATGTTTACGGCTGGTATCAACTATACTGATAGAAAAACTTGTAATGTTATCTATGGTGTAGTAACTCTTCCGAATGAACCTACTGTTACAGGTCTAGTTGGACGTAATGCTTATGGATGCTTACCATGTGGTTTTACTCAACCTGCTAGTGGAACTCCTGCTCAGTAATATTACTAAGTTTGATTAAGAACATTAAATTTAAAGAGATATGATACCTGTTAATCAATTCATACTAGGTAGTAGTGACCCTTTACTATATCCTAGTGAAAAAATGACTAATAGCATTGATGAACAAATTGCTTTTCTTCAAAGTCAAAAACAAGCAATTAATGAAGCTTATCGTCGTAACGCTATTCCTAATGCAAATAATGGTGTAACACAAAATCAACAGGTAACTCAACAACCTACTACACAAGGAATTTGGGATGCTATTGATGCTGAAATTGCACCACTTACACAAGAACAACAAAATATGCTTCTTAGTAATCAAGACTATGTAAATAACTATAATGCTTTACAAAGTATGGTTCAAGCAGAAGTTCTTAATTTAGTTAGAGGAAAAATCGAAGCTAGTGAAGATGGTAAACATTTACTTGAAGAACAACTTAAACTTGTTAAGTTGCTTAAGAGTAAAATTGTTGAAGTTACTAACAAAGAAATGGAATTGTTTAAAGCTTTTAAAGAAGCTAGTAAAACTAATCCTAATTTAACTTATGAAGAATTTTTAAAGAAGTAATATTATGATTGAAATTAATAGTGTAAAAGAGGTTATTAAAGATTATATTGTTAAGCAATTAATATCTATGGGTGAAAGTTCTCCAGCTATAAGACTTTTAACTCCTTTAGCTAAAAGAGCTATTATGAATAATATTGATAGTTTTGACAAATTCTTAAAGCCTATTGCAGATAAAGATGGTATGATTGATATTGAAGGTATATTTGATGAAGAAATGGAAATTATTAATAATATTGATAATTTTGATTTTGATATACCTTTCATTGGTGGCGGTAATATTTCTAAAGGTATTATATCTCTTGAAATTCCTTATGTGAATAAGATTGTTGCTCTTAATCAAACTGATTTAGAAGTTTTAAAAGAATCATTAATCAGTTTAAAAACAAAGTAATATTATGAGAGAAATGCCTTATATTGAACCTTATCGTATTGACGGTCGTCGCGATGGTGGTCGAGGTATTCTCGATGAATTTCGTGAATTTCTTGATGCTCGTGGAGGACGTGGCGGTAGAGGTGGTAGAAGCGGTCGAGGTGGAATGAGAAATCGTATTGGTTATGATACTTATGATACTTATGGTCGCCCTAGTCATAAAGATGACAAAGAAGAAAAGATTTTAACTATGCTTATGAGTGGTGGATACAATGATGGTGAATATCATTTTGATGAATATGAAGCTAGAGAAGTTGTAGAACAAATGTATCATGTTAAAGACAACAAGAAATATGTTGGTGAAAAATATGATATGAATAAAGCTCATGAGATTTGTGAACGCTATAAAGAAGTATTACCTAACGATGTTGAACCTTGCGATGTTTATGTTGCAATTAATGCTCAATATCATGATTATGCTAAATTGTTTGAAGAATGGTTTGGTGGTAATATAGATAATAAAGTGTTTGAAAGTGCTATTACATTTTGGTTTAAAGATGTAGATTTTGATGGTGATAAAGTGTGGGAATATTTTCACATGAATAACTAATCATTATTGTAAAACTATAAAAGGGAATTATCTTCGGATAGTTCCCTTTTTTATTTATCTAAATTTTAGTATGGACAAATTTATTGATGTAATTGTAGATGGAATCCTTAGTAATTTTGATTTTGGATTTATGTTTATTGTTAATGTTCTAACTTATATTATTATTAAAGTTATTGATTACTTTAATGGTGATAATAAAGTTCCTACTTGGCAAAAAAGATGTGTATTAGTTATAAGTATTGCTGCTATAATTGGTATTTATATTGCAGCTGGTTATGATAATACTATTATGCTTGTTAATAGTGCTATTCTTGCTCCTGTGTTTTGGAGTTGGGTTGTTAGTCCTATTCTAAAGAAACTTGGAGTTGGTTATAAAGATATTGATAATACTATTGGTTAAGATTGTATAATATCGGTTAGTTTGATTAGATTGGTTAATTCTAGCCTGTTCCATCCTCTACGGGGAGTATAGCTTTCCGAATTTGGCTGATTTTTAGCCTAGCTGATTAGTTATACACGATTGAATAAAAGTCTTACTATAAGCCTAAAAAGTGGCTCTATGGATGTACATAAATATTTACAATATTAAATTTCAAAATAGTAAAGTTATGAGAGTTATTAAGACTAAACATTTTCCTTTTGGTGGTTATAAAGCTATTAATCTTTTTGGTATTGTATTTACTAAAGGAGAATTAAGTAATAGAGAACTTAATCATGAAGCTATTCATACAGAACAAATGAAAGAAATGTTATATATCTTTTTCTATATATGGTATGGTATTGAATATCTTATTATAAGACTATTTCATATTAAACAACATGATGCTTATAAAGATATAAGTTTTGAAGAAGAAGCTCATGCTTTTGATAATTATGCTAATTATATTAGTGAACGTAAACATTATACTTGGACTAAATATCTAGGTATTAATAGTTCTAAGACTGCTTAATTAAAAAATGTTAATAATATAGTTAAACTACTTGTTATTAACAATATAATTTATATTTGTAACAAACTAAATTCTAAAGATATGGAAGATGATAAAAGAGTTAATTATAAGTTAGAAGCTATTAGTAAACTTATTAATAATCTTAAACTTAGTATTTCTGGTAATAAAGAACATGATGAACTTGGAGAAAATAATGTTATAGTTAATCTTGATGAAATTAGTCAAAAGATTACTGAATTACATGACATGGTTAAAGCTGAATTTGATGAGTTTGAAAATCAACATAAAAGTGAATCAGATGAAACTCAAACTCTTCTTAATAATCGTTTTGACAAAATTGATGCTAAATTAGATAGTATTAAATCTGCTATTGATAGTATGAAAACTACTATTAGTGGTAAACTTGATACTGTTAATTCTACTATTAATAAAGCAAATACAGATATAGTTGCTGCAATTAATGCTATGAAAACTAGTAATGATACTAAAAACGATACTATAATTACTGCTCTTCAAGGACTTGTAACTAAAGTTAATCAAAATACTAATAATATTAATTCTCTTGATAGTCGAGTTGATGCTCTAGAACAAGCTTAATATGAATTTTAATTTAGTAGAAATGTATAATGGTTTGTTAAGATTTAACAAGCATATACTAAATGAACTTGCAGAAGGACTTAAACATCTACCTAATTTAGATGGAGTATCTAAAGGAGATAGTTTAATTATTAATGAACAAGGAAATCCTGCTTGGGGTTCTACTGCATTTATTCCTACTTTTGAAAATGCTGCTTATGGTATTGAATGGACTAAAGATGATAATGATATAATCAGAATTGGTAATGCTAAATTTCATAGAGAACTTCCTATTCAAAATAGACTTAAAGGTTGTGTCTATAATGAAAAGAAAATCAGTTATTTCCTTAATCCTACGGGTTGGGCTAAACCTCTTGAAAATGGTCTTATTCCTCCTCTTGATGGAAGTGATGGCGATGTTGGGGTAAGAGTTCCAGAGTTTTATATGTGTGTTAAAGATACTGGCACTAAATATCAACTTTGGATAAGTGATTTTAATATTGATGGGACATTTACTAGAGTTCATCCTTTTATTATAAGTCATACCAAAACTATGACTAGAACTAGAGAAGATGGTAAAGAAGAAGTATTTAGTGCTTGTATTAAACCTGATGATACTAGATATTTAGGAGGAAATAAAAGTTCTTCTGTTAACGCTATTAAATTACAAGGTAGACCTAGAACTGGTATTAATTACGATAAAGCCAATGAATTTTGTGCTAATCGTGGAGATTGGGTTACTATGATTGATTATCTTGAATATTGCGCTATACAAGCTCTTTGTTATATAGAGTATGCTAGTTTTGATAATCAAGCTGCATTAAATACTAATTTAACTAGTGACGGATTTAAACAAGGAGGACTTGGTGCTGGTGTTACAAATTTAAATTGGGATAGATGGACAGCTTTTAATGGCAATAATCCTATTGTACAAACTTATTGGACTGCTGAACATAATATTGGTAATGGCAGTACAAATGGTGACCATTATGAACTAGGAAATTATAATACAGATGGAAGTAATTTAAGTACTTATCCTGCTGTTTATCGTGGTATTCTAAACTTTTTTGGTGATATATGGACATTTATTAGAGATATAGTTGTTATTAATAAAGATAAAGATTATAATGCAGTATATCTTCTTAAAAAAGGAGTTAATCATTCTGATGTTACAAAAGATAATGTTAATGAAAAATGTTATTTAATTGGGCATCAAGCTAATACTAATAATTTTATTACTGAATTTGATTTTCAAAGAGGAGTTTATTTTATTCCTAATAAAGCTGGAAGTAATAAAAAA
>ERZ773147.84-NODE-84-length-104162-cov-17.327058_pt1 | contig 104162 bp, 89 predicted proteins | sample MGYA00580851_ERZ773147 | MGnify/ENA primary metagenome ERZ773147 (study PRJEB29015, sample SAMEA2737818) | human gut metagenome | biome: human gut; feature: human-associated habitat; material: faeces | place: China | collected 2012 ... | reverse complement strand
CTTGATTCTGATTTTTTCAACCTTTCTTGAGTCGAAAGCGTGCATCGGCTGACCCATTTCAAGCATGAGATAGTTTGTCAGGTCGGCGAGGAAGTTAATGGCTCTCATTCCGCAGTAATAGAGACGGATCCTCATGTCAGCCGGGCTGACGTTTCTTGTGATATTCTCAAACTGAAGGCATGAATATCTGTAGCAGAGGGGATCCTCAATCTTCATATCCACCTTCGGGAGATCCTTGTATCGGCTGAGGTCAACCGTATCAAGCGGCTTAAGCGGTCTGCCTGCGAGTGCGGCAAATTCTCTTGCAATTCCGTAATGACCCCAAAGGTCGGGACGGTTTGTCAGCGACTTGTTATCAACCTCAAAGATGATATCCTCAATTGCAAAAACATCCTTAATATCCGTGCCGTTGGCAAGGCTTTCGTCAAGGTCCATAATGCCGGAATTGTCGTCGCTCATGCCGATTTCCTTTTCGGAGCAGCACATTCCGTACGACATATATCCTGCGAGCGGTCTCGGTGCAATTTCTATCTCGCCGAGCTTTGCACCGACCTTTGCAAATGCGGTTTTCATACCTACTCTTACGTTCGGCGCGCCGCAAACAACATCTGTAAGCTGTCCGTCACCTGCATCAACCTTGAGAAGATGAAGCTTCTTTGATTCGGGGTGCTCTTCGACGGATTTAATCTCGGCAACAACGATTCCGCTGATGTCGCTGCCCTTATAGAATATTTCGTTTTCAACCTCGGCGGTGGACAGGGAGAACTGATGAATAAGCTCATTGATGTCAAGACCCGAAAGGTCAACGAAATCTTTAATCCAGTTAATTGAAATAAACATTGCCTTGCCTCCTTATTCGTCGTCCGTGAATTGCTCAAGATTAACAAGAGCGCCGCTGTTGAGGTCACGGATATCCTTGATGCCGTACTTCATCATTGCAAGTCTGGTAAGACCGAGACCGAATGCAAAGCCTGTGTACTCGTCGGGATCAATGCCGCCCTCTCTGAGCACGTTCGGGTGAATCATTCCGCAGGGGCAAAGCTCAAGCCAGCCGCTGTGCTTGCAGGACGGACAGCCCTCGCCGCCGCAGATGAGGCAGTTGATGTCAAGCTCAAATCCGGGTTCAACGAACGGGAAGAAGCCCGGACGCAGACGCACTTTAATATCTCTTTGGAAAACCTCGGAAAGCATGGTTTTCATGAAGAAAATAAGGTTGGATATTGAAATATCCTTGCCGACCATAACGCCTTCCATCTGGAAAAATGTGTTTTCGTGGCAGGCGTCGGTGCTCTCGTTACGGAAGCATCTGCCCGGGAAAACAGCCTTGATCGGTTTGCCCTCGTTGATGAGCTGATCCTTGTATTTTTTATAGATAGCGTTCTGAGCCGCAGAGGTCTGCGACTTGAGAAGCTGACCGTTTGTCAGATAATATGTGTCCTGCATATCACGGGCGGGGTGGAATTTCGGAATATTGAGCGACTCAAAGCACTCGTAGTCCGTTACGACCTCGCTGTAATCCTCGACGGTGAAGCCCATTGACTTGAACACGTTTTCGCACTGGCGCTGAACCAGCGTGATCGGGTGATATGAACCTCTTGTGAGATTCGTCGGAACAGAAACGTCAAATTCGGGGGTCATTTCAAGCTCTCTTTTAACTGCAAGCTTATGAAGCTCCTCACTCTTTTTGCTTATCGCTTCGGCAACGCTCTGCTTAAAGGTGTTGACCGCCTGACCCATTTTCTTTTTCTCGTCGGGTGAAAGCTTACCCATGCCCTTGAGAAGTGTTGTTACAAAACCGCTTTTTCCGAGGAAATTGACTCGAAGCGTTTCCAGCTCGGAAGCGTCCTTGACCTGCAAAATAGAGTCTTCAAACTTTTTTCTGAGCAATTCAATTTGTTCTGCCATTCTATAACCTCCTGATAAAAATAAAACCCATCCTATAACAAGATCGAAACCCTGTTATGGGACGGGATAAACCGTGGTACCACCCATATTCGGAGCCGTGGCTCCGCACTCCTTAGCCGTCATGATGCGGACGGAAACGCCCTGCTTAATCAAAGCTTTCGCAGGTCACTCCGATGCTGAAATTCATTTTTGTCCGCAAGGCGTTGCTTTCAGCCGATGACAACCGCTCTCTTTGCTTACCCTAACAAAAACTACTTACACATCTTCAACGTGTATCGTCACGGACTATCTTAACATCTTAATTCATTTTTGTCAAGTGATAATATGCGGCAAATTATGCTTTATTTATTTTACGAACGGGGCGGACATATTTCCAAAAGCGCTTGCAGTCGTGATAGAAATAAAATACTCTGCCCGCTTCTTTGTCAAGCTCATAACCCGATGCGGCGTAGTCAAAATCCTTCATTGCCTGCTCGATTTTCTGCTCAACGGCAGCATTCTCGGTCGCAAAATCAAACGGACCGTGTTCAAAAACAAGATATTCACCCTCGGGTACGTCCATGATCATCATTTGCGGCGGAATTTCACCGTCATAGTCGGCAGGCAGCCTTACACCGTAAGCCTCGGCGAGCGGAATCCCCCAACTGCAAATTCTGCCCTCTGGTTCGTTGATAAATGCCATGACCTGACCGTTGAAGCTGTCGTTACCTTGTAGCCGAGATTTTTAGCCAGCCGGCCGAGAGCCAAAGACTCTCCGTCGTGATTTTTAATGCAGGCGTCTATTTCGTCAATGATATTCTGAATGTTCCTGTACCAATCGTACATCACACTTATTCCCCCTAAGCAACCGTTGATTAAATCTGCGGTTACCTGATATGTCTATTATATCGGAATTTACAAGCATATGCTTGATTTAAGTTGCTGTAATAAATATGTTGGCTTTTCTGTGTGATTTTAAAAACTATCAGTTTAAAAACGTTAAGTGTTATATCTTCTTCTGTTCAAGGATCATTCGTTCAAGCTCTTTTGAAGCCATGCTGAGCGACTGATCTTTTCTTTTTATGAGTACAACGTTTCGCTCGGGGATTTTTTCCTTCAGGTCGATTATGCAAGCGCTGCTTTTCTCCTGCAAAAATTCCTCGGGAACAAAGCCGATTCCGAGATCAGCTTCGACCATGGGCAGGATTTGATCTGCGGTGAAGGCTTCAATGTCCGGTTGAAACGGCAGACCGTGAGCTGTGAAAAGCTTGGAATAAAATTCAAAGGACTTTGTATTCGTACCGAGTGAGATAAGAGGATAATCAAGAAGCTCGGAAAGAGAGACTTTTCTGCCGATAAGAGATGAAAATGACTTTGAGCATACGGCAACCTCATTGACGGGCTTGACGGTTGTTTCCGAAAGAGATGCCGAACGAACAGTCGGAGTTGTGACAACGGCAATATCGGCAGTTCCCTCTCTCAGCGCCGCAACGGCTTGCGGAGTTGAATGGTTACTGATTTTAATATGTATACCGGGGTAAAGCATACGGTATTTTTTCAGAACGGGCAGAAGCAGGCAGTGCAGTGCGACCTCACTGGCGGCTACATAGACCGTGCCCGTTTGCATATTTCGGCTTTCGGTCAGCTCGGCTTCACCGGCTTCAATGTGCTCAAAAGCAATACGGATATGGCTGTAAAGCCGCTCCCCCTCGGGAGTCAGCTTCATTCCGCTGTGACTTCTGAGAAACAGCGGACACCCAAGCTCACTCTCAAGGTTCTTTATTGAACGTGTGAGATTCGGCTGATTATTTAATAAAAGCTTTGCAGCCTGAGTAATATTTCCGTATTTAGCAACATAATAAAAAATTCTGTAATAGTCATAGCTGATATACATAAAGCCACCTCATATATACAAAAATGATATGATAAACATATAAATCATAGATTTTACATATAGCTACAAGCGCATTATAATATAGCCGTACTTGAAAGTCAAGGACAATTATTAATCGGATTTTAAGGGTCGTGTTACTGATGAATTACAAGAATGCAGATATGTCGGTGTTGGCTGATGAAATGAAAGACTGTCAAAAGAGGCTTGACGAATATGTTAAGAGCGGTATTTCACTTGACCTTTCACGCGGTAAGCCGTCCGCGGAACAGCTTGAGCTGTCGCTGAAAATGCTTGACGTATTGGATCATCGCAGCATTCTTGACAGCGAAAACGGAACAGACTGCCGTAATTACGGCGGACTTGACGGTATTCCTGAGGCTAAACGTCTGCTGGCTCATATTATGGGTACACATTCGGCGAATACAATTGTCGGCGGAAACAGTAGCCTTACAATGATGTTTCAGATTATTAGCCACGGCATGACGGACGGAATATGCGGCAATACTCCGTGGCAGGAGGTCAAGGACCGCAAGTTTCTTTGCCCTGTCCCCGGATATGACCGCCATTTTGCAATAACCGAGCATTTTGGCTTTGAGCTTGTTCCTGTAAAGATGAACGATGACGGACCCGACATGGACGAGGTCGAGAAACTTATTAAGGACGATAAGGTTAAGGGCATATGGTGCGTTCCGAAGTATCAGAATCCGATGGGTATTGTTTTCAGCGATGAGGTGGTTCGCCGTTTTGCACATCTGAAACCCGCGGCAGAGGATTTTCGTATTTTCTGGGACAACGCATATTGCGTTCACAATTTTGACGGCGAATGCGCTGAGATCCCCGATATAATCGAAGAATGTCAGAAAGCAGGAAACGCAAACCTGGTCTATGAGTTCTGCTCAACGAGTAAGATAACTTTTCCGGGTGCAGGTATTTCGGCTGTTGCTTCAAGTCCTGCAAACCTTATTGATCTCAAGGCATTTTTAAAATATGCAACGATCGGTCCCGACAAGCTTAATCAGCTCCAGCACGCAAGGTTCTTTAAGAGCAGTGCCGGACTTCGTTTACATATGAAAAAGCACGCTTCAATTCTCAAACCGAAATTTGACGCTGTGTATGAAACGCTTGATAGGGAGTTAGGCGACAGCGGAATTGCCGACTGGACAAAGCCGACGGGCGGATATTTTCTTTCTTTCAACACCATGCCCGGCTGTGCGTCAAAGGTAGTTAAAATGTGCGCCGACTGCGGAGTGAAATTTACACCGGCAGGTTCGACCTATCCTCACGGTATTGACCCCGAAGACAGAAATATAAGGCTGGCACCGTCATTTGCAACGGTTGAGGAAATAACCAAGGCTATCACAATTTTGAGCCTTTGCACAAAGATTGTTACGATTGAAAAGATGTTGAAGGAAAGTGACCCTGCGTGAGCGAGATTAAGCATTTCCACGGTCAGATGTCCGACCATTTCCGCACGGCGCTGTTTATCATTCTTTCGGGCGGATTTCAGGACGCATATACATATATATCGCGCGGCGGCGTGTTTGCCAATGCACAGACAGGTAACATTGTGCTGATGAGCTCGGCGATGTTTGACGGCGATGCAAGCAAAATTTTCAAATACCTTATTCCTGTTGTTTCGTTTATACTTGGTATAGCTACCGCCGAGGTTGTGCACATGCACTTCAAGCATTACGAAAAAATACATTGGCGGCAGATGATACTCTTCTCGGAGATTATTCTGCTGTTTGTCGTCGGGTTTCTTCCGCATCGGGTCGATTATCTTGCAAATGCACTTGTTTCGTATGTGTGCGCCCTGCAGGTTCAAACATTCCATAAGATAAGAGGTCACGCTTACGCAAGCACAATGTGTATCGGAAATATGAGAAGCGGCACGGAGGCACTGTGTGTATATTATCACACGCACGATAAAGAGGTGCTCAAAAAAGCACTGACGTATTTCTCGGTTATTCTGGTTTTTGCCGTCGGTGCGGGAATCGGAAGCTTTATAACAAAGATTGCAGGAGACAAATCAATCTGGATTTGCTGCGTCCTGTTGTCAATAAGCTTCGGTATGATGTTTGTACCGGAAAAAGAATAAAAGGAGCTTTTGAAAAATGGGCAAGATTAAAAAAGTTGTACTGGCATATTCCGGAGGTCTCGATACCTCAATTATCATTCCGTGGCTTAAAGAAAATTACGGTAACTGCGAGGTTATTGCCGTTTGTGCAAATGTCGGTCAGACGGGTGAGCTTGACGGACTTGAGAAAAGGGCAAAGGCGAGCGGAGCTTCAAAGCTTTACATTGAAAATTTGACAGACGAGTTCGTTGATGATTATGTAATTCCGACCATGCAGGCGGGTGCAGATTATGAGGGTTATCTCCTCGGTACAAGCTTTGCGAGACCCGTAATCGCAAAGAGACTTGTTGAAATTGCTAAGGCCGAAGACGCAGACGCTATTTGCCACGGCAGCACAGGCAAGGGCAACGATCAGGTCCGTTTTGAGCTTGCGGTTATGCACTTTGCTCCGAAAATGAAGATTATTACCCCGTGGCGTGAATGGGATATTCAGAGCCGTGATGAGGAAATCGACTATGCCGAGGCGCACAATATTCCTCTTAAAATCAGCCGTGAGACAAACTATTCAAAGGATAAAAATCTTTGGCATTTGAGCCATGAGGGTCTCGATCTTGAGGATCCGTCAAACGAGCCGCAGTATGAGAAACACGGGTTCCTTGAGCTTGGCGTTTTCCCGACTCAAGCACCCAACAAGTCGGAATATGTCGAAATTGATTTTAAAAAGGGCGTTCCGATTAAGCTGAACGGCAAGACGGAAAAAGCATCCGAAATAATAAAAGAATTGAACCAGATTGGCGGTAAGAACGGTATCGGTCTTTATGACGTTGTTGAAAACCGTCTTGTTGGAATGAAATCGAGAGGCGTTTATGAGACCCCGGGCGGAACAATTCTTTACCGTGCCCATGAAGTCCTTGAAATGCTTGTTCTTGACAGAGATACGCTTCATAAGAAGAAGGAGCTTGCTGTTACCTTCGGTGAGCTTGTCTATGACGGAAAATGGTTCACTCCGCTTCGTCATGCGCTTTCTGCTTTTGTTGAGGATACTCAGCAGAATGTTACCGGTAAGGTTCGTTTGAGACTCTATAAGGGTAATATTATTAACGCCGGCGTTTGGTCGTCGTACTCACTCTATCGTGAGGATATTGCAACATTCGATGCCGGCGGAGAATACCGTCAGTCGGATGCGACAGGATTTATCAGCATTTACGGCCTGCCGACAAGAGTTCAGGCAACCGTTGATGAAGAAAATAAAAATAAATAATCAAAGGAGAAGATCAATATGCTTTCGGCAGTTGTAGGAATTAACTGGGGTGACGAGGGTAAGGGTCGAATTGTCGATTATCTCGCACCGAAATACGATGTTGTTTCAAGATATCAGGGCGGCAACAATGCAGGCCATACAGTTGTTAATGACAAGGGCAAGTTTATTCTTAACCTTTTGCCCTCGGGAATTCTTCAGGACGGAACGGTTAATGTCCTCGGAACAGGAATGGTAATTGATATTGAACACCTTGTCAATGAAATCGGCAAGCTGCGTGAGGGCGGAATCAAGATTTCTCCCAAAAATCTCAAAATCAGCGACCGTGCAACGATTTGTATGCCGTATCACCGCTTGCAGGATTGCCTTGAGGAGGACAGACTTTCAGATAAAAAGTTCGGTTCAACAAGACGAGGTATAGGACCTGTTTATTCGGATAAATACATGAAAAAGACCATTCGTATGGGTGACCTCTTTGACCTTGAAAGAATCAAGGAGCATCTTTATGACATTGTTGAGTGGAAAAATCTTATAATAGTCGGCGGATATCACCATGAACCGATTGATGCCGAGGAGATGTACAACTGGCTCAAAACCTACGGCGAACCGCTGCTTCCATATATTTGCGACACGTCGGAATACCTCGCAAAGGCTGCAAACAAAAATAAGAACATTCTTTTTGAGGCTCAGCTCGGTGCGATGAGAGATATTGACTTCGGTATTTATCCTTACACCTCATCGTCAAACAGTATCGCTGCTTTTTCAACAATAGGCGCAGGTATTCCGCAAGTCAATCTTGATGAGTGCATAGGCATTATGAAAGCGTATTCAACCTGTGTCGGCGAAGGTCCGTTTACTTGTGAGCTTTTCGGCGATGAGGCGGAGAAGCTTCGAAAGGCCGGCAATGAATACGGAGCCGCTACCGGCAGACCGAGAAGAGTCGGCGGATTTGATATCGTTGCTTCAAAATACGGCGTAAGAGTTCAGAACGCAACTTATATTGCGCTGACTAAGCTTGACGTGCTTTCCTATATGGACAAGATACCCGTCTGCGTTGCATATGAATATGACGGAAAAACTATAGACTTCTTCCCGTCCGGCAATGTGCTAAACAAAGCAGTGCCTGTCTATGAGTATCTTGACGGTTGGAAAGAGGATATCTCAAAGTGTCGTTCATATTCGGAGCTTCCGGAGAACGCACGCAAATATATTGAATACATTGAAAAGAATGTTGGTTGTAAAATTAAGTATATTTCCGTCGGTGCAGAAAGGGACGCTTTGATTGAAAAATAAACCTTCAATATTACCTAAAGCAAAGGACAGAGACTTCGGTCTCTGTCCTTTGCCGTGAGGACGCATAATGAGTTTATTATATATTGACATTTATGTTATAATCATTCCAAAGGTGGTAATTCGATGAACAAGATTGAACTTCGTGAAAAATGCAGAGAGATAATCGGCGGCACACCTCCTGAAAAATTTGTTGAATGGGGCGAGAAAATTTCCGTTAATGTGCTCGCTTCAAACGAATGGAAAAATGCAGAAACAGTATTCATCTTTGCTTCAATGGAGAACGAACCCGACACGAAACTGTTGATTTTGAATGCATTGAGAGAAGGCAAGCGGCTTTGCGTTCCGAGAATATCGGGTGACGGCACAATGGAAGCCGTTGAAATAAAAAATTTTTCCGCGCTTAAAACCGGAAAGTTCGGAATTCCCGAACCGGTCGATGGCTGTAATGCTGTTGAAAAAAGCGAGATTGATTTGATCTTGCTTCCATGCTTGGCTGCCGATGAGAGCGGAAAAAGACTCGGAAAGGGCGGCGGATTTTACGACAGGTTTTGTGAAGGAACCGATTGCGGGAAAACTATAATTTGTCCCGAATTGTTTTTGATGAAACAAGGAGAAATTCCGACAGAAGAGCATGATATTGCCGCAGATAATGTTGCAACAGAGAAAAAATTTATCAGAGTGAGGCGATAAATATGGATTTCAAAAAGAGTTTTAACAGGGCCGTAACGAATATCGTTCAGTTCTTTGTAAACGGACTTTCACAGAGCGCGACCGACAGGGACGCTGAAGAAAAAGAAGTAACTCCGGGTATGCCGGAGCTTCTGAGACGCGCGGCGGCAGAGGGAGCTGTTTTGGTTGAAAACAATGGAGTTCTTCCGCTGAAAGAGGGCACAAAGGTTGCGCTTTTCGGTATAACGGGATATGAAAGTCATTATGTCGGATACGGCTCGGGCGGAGATGTAAACAAGCCGTATGCTGTCAGCTTTGCCGACGGAATCGAAAACTGCGACAGGCTTGAAATTGACAAAGTACTTGAAAGCACATACAAAAACTGGGACAAGCAAAACCCGATAAATCACGGCTTTTGGGGGCACTGGCCGTTTTATTTCCCGGAGATGCCGCTTGATAAACAAACGGTCAGGGAATCTAAATCCCGAAATGATGTTGCTGTGGCGGTTATCGGCCGTTCGGCAGGTGAGGACAGGGATTGTAACCTTGAAAAAGGCAGCTATTACCTTGCTGATGACGAGATTGCAATGCTCGATATGATAGCCGCAGAGTTTGATAATATTGTTATTCTGCTCAATATCGGGGGAATTACGGACATGACATGGGTCGAAAAATACAGGGATAAAATCGGCGCGATTCTGATTGTGTGGCAGGGCGGCATGGAGTGCGGCAATGCTGCGGCGGACCTGCTATGCGGCAACGTTTCTCCGAGCGGGCGTCTCACGGATACAATTGCAAAGTGCTATGAGGATTATCCGTCCTCGTCAAGCTTCGGCGGCAAGGACTTTAACGAGTATAAAGAGGATATCTATGTCGGCTACAGATATTTCGAGACCTTTGCCAAGGACAAGGTTCTTTATCCGTTCGGCTACGGATTGAGCTATACCGATTTTGAAATATCGTCGAATATGTCAGAAGAAACGGACAGGGGATTCAGATTTGCTGTCAGCGTAAAAAACATCGGTCACTTGGGCGGCAAAGAGGTCGTTCAGCTTTACCTGCGTAAGCCGTGCGGCAGGCTCGGCAATCCCGAGAGAATTCTTGTCGCTTTTAAAAAGACGGGCGAGCTTGCACCGAACGAAGAAGCAAGACTTGATTTGTTCGTCGAAAAATCTCAGCTTTCGTCATACGACGAGGACATCAGCGCCTACGTTATTGAGAGAGGAAAATATGAATTTTTCCTTGGAAAGAATGTCCGAGACAATGATTTGATTTACAGTTTTGAACAGACAGATGAAGAAATAATCAGTCAGCTCGCTCAGGCATCCGCTCCGATTGAAAAGTTTGAAGTTATGAAAGCCTGCGAGGAAAGCGGCAAACGGGTTATAAAGCAAAGAACTGTAAGAACAAGAGAATATGACCTCGGCAAACGGATACTTGAAAACCTGCCGAAAGCAATTCCGCATACGGGCGATAAGAGCTTGAAGCTCAGCGACGTTAAGAACGGTGAATGCACCATGGAGCAGTTCGTCGCTCAGTTGAGCAACAAGGAGCTTGAAGCGATATCGAGAGGCGATTATGTGATGAACAGTCCGCTCGGCGCAAAGGGTAATGCCGGAGTTTTCGGAGGTGTTTTTCATTCATTGAGAGCAAAGGGCATTGAGCCGATAACGACGACGGACGGCCCTTCCGGCATCCGACTTTCCGCAAGCTGTTCGCTTATGCCTGTCGGAACGCTTTTTGCCTGCTCGTTCAACCCCGAGCTTGTAGAGGAGGTTTATTCAGCAATTGCGGCTGAAATGAAGGCAAAAGGCTCCGATGTTTTGCTTGCACCGGGAATGAATATTCACAGGAATCCCCTTTGCGGCAGAAATTTTGAATACTACAGTGAGGACCCGTATTTGGCGGGTAAGACCGCAGCGGCAGCAGTCAGGGGAATACAGTCACGCGGAGCATCGGCTTGTCCGAAGCATTTTGCCTGCAACAGTCAGGAAAAACGCCGCAATATGAATGATTCACGTCTTTCCGAGCGAGCACTTAGAGAGATTTATCTCAAGGGCTTTGAAATCTGCGTCAAGGAGTCCGAGCCGAAAAATATCATGACCTCGTATAACCGAATAAACTCGGTTTACGGTCATTATAATTACGAACTTTGCACAACGATTCTTCGAGATGAATGGGGCTACAAGGGCAACGTTATCACTGATTGGTGGATGAAAAGCGAGAGAAGTCCCGAGTTCCCGTCAATCAGGGATCAGGCATACCGTATACGGGCGCAGGTAGATGTGCTTATGCCCGGCGGAGGAAGGTCAAAACGCCGCAGACCAGACGGAACACTGCTTGAATCGCTCGGCAAGCAGGGCGGAATAACTCTCGGCGAGCTTCAACGGACGGCAATCAATGTCTTGAAAGCGGTTATCGACATAAAAATATAAATTTCACTTGTGCAATCATACAAATTTGTAAGGCAAAATCCCGTTTAGGTTGATTTTGCCTTTATTATTTGATAAAATAAAAATGATTACGAACTAAATATTCAGAGGAAGAGTTAACTATGAAAAAGATAATTTCATTATTGATGGCAACGGTTATTGCTATAGGCTGTCTGCCCATAACAACATTTGCGGCATATAATAACGGCGGAAAAGCATATTCCGAAAACACCGATGAGGTGTATTTCAGCTCCGGATATGCTCAGGTCGGTGTGCCGATAAGCGTAAAGGTCAAGGAATCCGACACGGATATTCTCTATAAATGGTATATAAACGGCGACGAGATAAGCAACAGCGGCGACAGCTACACCCCGGTTGAGGCCGATCTTGAGTCCATGCTGACCGCAGAGGCTTACGGCGCTGACGGCGAAAAAATCGGAGCGGCAAATATGCTCATAAGCAAGCTGCCCGTTATTTATATCGAAACGAAAAACAGGGAGCAGATAACTGTTAAGGGTAAGGCTTTGAAGGCTCATATGAAGATTCAGGGCAATTCTGAGTTTAACGATGCTTCGGTTCTTTATGACGGCGAAACGGATATAAAGGGCAGGGGTAATTCAACATGGCTTGCAAATAAAAAGCCTTACAAATTGAAGCTCGCTTCAAAATCAAATCTGCTCGGAATGGGAAAAAACAAGCATTGGGTTTTGCTGTCCAATCCTTATGACAAGACGCTTTTAAGAAATAAGCTGACGTATGACTTTGCGGAGGAAATGGGTCTTGATACTATGAGCTCGCAGTGGGTTGACGTGGTTTTCAACGGCAAGGCTGTCGGCAATTATCTTCTTTGTGAGCATGTTCGCATAGGCAGTACCCGCGTTGACATAACTAACTGGGACGATATTGCCGAAGACGTGGCAAAGGCCATTTACAAGGCAAATAAAAAATCCATGAGCAAGGATGAGCGTGACGAGCTTTCTGCGCTTATGGAGGATAATATGAACTGGGTGACCGACGGCTCGGTTACATATAAGGGAAAAACTTATAAAATTTCGGATTACTATGAGCTGCCGAGTGCAAACGGAGGCTATCTCCTTGAGTGCTTCGGTTCGGAAAAACCGCGATTTGTCTCAAAGGGCGGTTACGGAGTTTGCATAAGCAAGCCCGAGGGTATCGGAAAAGGTATGCTCAGTGAGATTCAAGCCTATTATTCTGCCTTTGAGGAAGCGACGCAGGCAGAGGACTTTTGCGCCGAATATAACGGAAAAAAGGTGAGATATTCCGAGCTTGCCGATGCAGAGTCTTTTGCAAAGGGCATTTTATTTAACGAAATTTTTCATAATCAGGATTTCCTGCGTGACAGCACATATATGTACAAGGATGTTGACGGAAAGCTTATTTTCGGTCCTGTTTGGGATATGGATATAAGTGCCGATAATTCATCATATATATATCCACACAACTCTTGGGTTTGCTTTACCAGAGGGAATATTCTGAAGATGCTCAGAGATCCTGCGTTTTTAAAGTTAGTTTATGACGCATACAGGGAATATCGCTATACAATAATTGAAAAATTTGTTATGTCGAGCGGTGATATTGACACGGCACACGAAAAAATCTATGAATCGGGAATTGCCAACGACATGCTTTGGAATACATATGCGAGCTTTGAAGATGACACGGAAAATTTAAAGCTATGGCTTAGCCGCAGACTCGATTGGATAGACAGCCAAACGACGAGTTTTGAGACATTTTACTCCTCTGTTAACGGCACAAAGCTCAATAATTCGGGCAGCACAATGCTTGAGCTGAACGGTTCACAGCTTGAAATAACGATGAACGATACCGGCATTACAGCGTGTAAGGTGCTTGTGAACGGTACGGAGGTTAAAACACTTTCATATAATACACATACCTCGGTTAATCTCGGTACGCTTGCGGAAAACAGCGTTGTCAGCGTTATGAGCTATGACGTAAGCGGTAATTTCCTCGGTATGTCAACCGTGACGAGCTATAACGAACCTGTCAGTCTGAAAATGACAAAGGCTCCGACCAAGAACGTGTATAATTCGGGAGATAAAATCGAGCTCAACGGACTTGAACTCAAGGCAGTTTATGACGACGGGTCGGAAAAGACCGTTCAGCCCGAGTCGGCGCTTTCATATGTTGAAGATTGCATGGGAGCACAGGAGTCCGTGTACAATGAGATAACCGACAAAATCGGCAATACATATATTTCACTCAGATATCGCGGACTGAAGGTCGATTATAAAATAAATAAAAATCCGAACGAGGACGCCGAAAAGGTTGCGAAGCTTATTGAAATGCTTCACGTGAATAATTTTGAAGATAATCTCGAAAATGTTTTCAATGCGAAGCAGGAGTACGATGCGCTCAGCGACACGGCTAAGAAAAAGGTTACGAATTCTTCCAAGCTTGAAGCGGCAATGAAGAAAATCAATGAGCTTTCAAAGAACAGCGATACCCCGATCCTCGGCTGCTATATCGACCGTTATGCCCGTGTCGGGCAGAAGAATAAGGTTGTGGTTATTGCAAAGGGCAAGCCGAACAAAATAAGATTTTTTATCGGCGGTAGCACGACTACGATTCCCGTTGCAAACCGTGATTATTGCATCTCCGAGAAGCAGATTGCAGGCTACAATGTTATGACGATAGTTTATTATCTCGGCGGCAGTGATGTTGATGTCGGAGCATATTATAATCATATTCAAAAGGGCGAATTCTATCATCTCAATGTAAAAAAAGCAATTGAAAACCGCAGCGGAATGATAAAAAATATCCGCTATAACAAGTCGACGTCTTCGGCAGGCGAAATTGCCGAGCTGAATGTTACTGTTAATAACCGTGTTGAAATGCTGACAGCAACCTGCGACGGCCTCGAATTTGCGGCTGTTCCGGAAAACGGCAAAGCAACGCTTGAGATAACTCCTGCCGTATCGGGATTGAAGAATATTGAAATCAGCTATATTGCGGACGGTGAGCTTCACGAATATAAAACCGTTCCGCTCTATGTCAGGGAGAAGAAAGCCGATGAAGCCTTCACGGCACTCAAATTCCCGTCGGCTACAGCAGAGGACACGGCTGATGTATTTGCTGCCGCTTCGCAGAGCGTTAAATCCGTTAAGCTGGTTTCAAAGAACGAGACGCTTATAATGAAATCGGCTCAGAAGAACGGATTCAAAATTTGGCAATGTAATGTCAAGATGGATTCAAGCAAATCATATAGGGTTTATGTCGATTCAAAGGATATCGGCAGAACGGTAAATATTCACAAGCTTGATAAGCTTGTGATTGAAAACGGAAGGCTCGTTGAGTGCCGTGTTAAGAACGGAAAGATTGATATTCCGTACGGTGTAACGTCTGTTGCCGACGGAGCATTTAAAGATTTTACAGGAACGGTTTATTGCTATAAAAATTCAGCGGTGCAAGGCTATGCCGAGAAAAACGGACTCAAGTTTGTCAATTACGGATATAAAATAAACATTCCCGATGAGATTAAAATGAAAGCAGGCGAGAGCGTTTCATTCGCTCCGATTGCAGACCCGGTTATTGCTCCCGATTTCGGCATGACAATAACTGCCGACAATGCGTCGCTGATTTCGCAAAGCGGAAACGGCTTCAAGGCAAATAAGGCAGGCTATGCAAGGGTGACGGTAAAATGCAATGACGGCATGTCAAAGGTAATCAAGCTGTATATCGGAGGCGGCTGCACAAAGGGAGACATCAATGCCGACGGCGTAATCAATTCCGCCGATGCGCTCCTCATTCTCAGAAATACGGTCGGATTGATCGAATTCAACGAGGACGAGAAAGATGCCGCGAACGTCAACACGGACGGAATAATAAATTCCCTTGACGCACTTATCGTTCTTCAGATAACCACGGGAATAAGTTCAATTTGGGATTTTGTATAAAAATAAACGACTATAAAGAGATGAGCCGCAGCACCAAAAGTGCACGGCTCATTTTTCCATTATCCATTATATTATTTAGTTTTTAGCTTTACAAGGTCACGGTAGCTGATAAGCTTGATATTATGCTCGTCAAAGGCCTTGTAGATATCGGGGTCTTTCATAATGAGATACTCCCAGTATCTTCTTTTCCATCTTCCGGTGATGGCTTTCATCTCGTCGGTAGCAAGGGCGGGGTGTATATACGTTTCGCAGATCCCGTCCGGAATGTCGGTAAGATATGTGATGAAATTGTGCTTAAAATCCTCATAGGATTCGCCGCTTTCAATGCTCTCGGGAAAAATGAGATAATCCGGCATCGGAACATGATTTATTTTGCCGAACACACCCGAGAAACGGCATGCCGCTTTGAAAAGCCACATCGGTGCGCCCGGAGGACACTGGGATTCAAGAGGCTTTGAAAACATACGGAACGGATAGCCCTTTTTGCCGCAGATTGCGAGCGTTTTCGGAAGCATTTTCAGCTTGCCGTTGAGTCCGTAAAGAGCGCCCATATGTGAGTCAACGTGCGAAGGCTTCATGCCCTTCTTTTCACAGTATTCGATTTGAGCAAGAGTTTCGGCACATGCGTCGTCATATGAACAGTGAGCCTCAAAGTCCTCACTTTCGGGCCACATTCTGCCCTCGGGGGTTCTGATGCTCTTGCCGTCGGTCAAAGGACCCCACGGGAATCTGTCCATCCACTCGTTAGTGTGGGTGAGATGGACTCCGATAGCGTACTGAGGGTGTGTTTTTGCAAATTCGATTGCTTCGTCTGCGCCGGGGCACGGAGCCATTATTGTTGAGGAAAGCAGACAGCCGCTTTCAAAAAGATCCATGCAAGCCTCATTTGCCGAATGGCAAAGGCCAAAGTCATCGGCGTTTATAATAAGATATTTACTGATAATTATCACTCCTGTTTTTTCTCGTTCGGAGAATGACTGTATAACCATACATATTTTACTATATCATACAAAAAAAAGCAAGCACTTTAAATATACAAACCGCTTGAAAAATATAAACGTATATTATATAATTAAATCAAAGATCAGTCTGAAAAGGGTGACAGCCGTGAGAAAATATGACATAACCGCCCTCGGCGAAATACTTATAGACTTTGTACCCGACGGGGTTGATTCTGTCGGCGATATGCGCTTTATCCGTAAAGCGGGCGGTGCACCGCTGAATGTGCTTGCAACTGCGGCAAGGGCAGGGCTTAAAACGGCTTTCATCGGCAAGGTCGGAAATGATCTTCCGGGTGAATTTCTGATTGAAACCGTCAAGGGATGCGGCATCGACTGTAATTATCTCAAAAAGGACGCCGAGCACAACACTACCCTTGCCTTTGTCGAGCTTGATAATAAAGGAGACAGAAAGTTCAGCTTTTACAGAACTTACGGTGCAGACAGGTTTATTTATGAATCCGACGTTGACAAAAAGCTGATAGCCGACTCGAAAGTATTTCATTTCGGTTCGCTTTCATTGACGGACGAACCGTCATATTTTTCAACGGAGATAGCCGTCAAAACCGCAAAAGATTGCGGCTGTACCGTGACCTATGATCCAAACTACCGTCCGCCCCTGTGGGACAGTCCCGAAAAGGCGGCGGAGCGCATGGCGGTTCTTCTTCCGTATGTCGATATCATAAAGCTTTCGGTTGAGGAGCTTGAAATGATAAGCGAGGGCAGGGGAACGGAATTCCTCTTTGAAAAAGGAGTAAGGCTTGCACTGGTAACGGACGGTGACAAGGGAGCAACGCTCTGCTTCAAGGGAGAAAAAGCTCACATTCCGGCAATTAAAGCCAAAACCGTGGACACGACGGGCGCCGGAGACATCTTCTTAGGCACTTTCGTCAGCGAATTTATCAAAAAAGGTGAAAATCTTGACGAGCTTTCGTTTGACGATGCAATAAATTTTACTCAAAAAGCCGTATTTATTTCGGGCAAAAGCACTGAAAAATACGGCGCAATAGCCTCAATTTCTGATGTGATTATATAAACATTTCAGGCTGTTAATTCCTTCCGTCAAGGGTATATCGATATATGCAATACCGATATGAGAAAGAGGCAATTCCCAAAACGAGAAAACTTTGATAAAATAATAACAATCAAAGGAACGACATACGTTCATGGGAGGTGTCATCTTGAAAGAGACGGAGATATCACGGCCGGCACTCGGCAGAATTCCGATGTATCTCAGATTTCTCAAAGGCTTGCCCGAGAGTATGCAGAATATATCCTCAACGGTAATTGCCAAGGAGCTGGGACTCGGGGAGGTTCAAGTCAGAAAGGATCTCGGCGCATTGTGCGGTTCGGGTAAACCGAAGGTCGGATATCAGCGGGAAGAACTTATCGGGAGTCTTGAAAAATTCATGACGGGCGATAAGGTCGAGGCAGTAATCGTGGGCGCAGGCAGACTCGGAAAAGCGTTGCTTGACTATTCGGGCTTCGAGGATTTCGGGATTTCGGTTCTTGCCGCTTTTGACAAAAAGGCGCAGGAGGACACGATTTCCGAGGGAGGCAAGCCGATAATGCAGATGTCGGAGTTTTCAGACTTCTGCAAGGTGCATAATATCAAGATCGGTATTATTGCAGTTCCGTCGGAATCCGCTCAGTCGGTGAGCAACCTTTTTTACGAGAACGGTGTTCGACTGATGTGGTGCTTTGCACCGTGTCAGCTCTACAAGCCGGCAGACGCAGTTATTCAGTATGAAAATCTTGCGCTGTCGCTTGCACATTTGAAAATGCAGATAAAAGAATCACAGACAAACCTGACCGACGCAAAACGGCGGTCATAAGAAACCGGGAGGTTAAGATATGGAAACAACAGAAAGAAAAATCGTGGACAGTGTTGAAACACTGGAGGAAACACTCGCAAGAGTTAAGGAAGCGCAGAAAAAATTCGCTACCTACACTCAGGAGCAGGTCGACAAGATTTTCCTTGCCGCTGCAATAGCCGCCAACCAGGCAAGAATTCCTCTTGCAAAGATGGCTGTTGAAGAGACAGGCATGGGCGTCGTTGAGGACAAGGTTATTAAGAACAACTATGCAGCAGAGTATATCTACAATGCATACAAGAACACAAAGACCTGCGGCGTTATCGAAGAGGATAAGGCATACGGTATCAAGAAGATCGCGGAACCGATCGGTGTTATCGCCGCCGTTATCCCGACAACAAACCCGACGTCAACGGCTATTTTTAAGTGCCTTATCGCACTCAAGACCCGTAACGCTATTATCATCAGCCCCCACCCGAGAGCAAAGCTTTCGACTATCGCTGCCGCAAAGCTCGTTCTTGAAGCCGCTGTTGAAGCGGGCGCACCCGAGGAGATTATCAGTTGGGTTGACATTCCGAGCCTTGATATGACAAACCTTCTTATGAAGGAAGCTGATATCATCCTTGCAACAGGCGGCCCCGGAATGGTTAAGGCTGCTTATTCATCGGGCAAGCCGGCACTCGGTGTTGGTGCAGGTAACACTCCGGCAATCATCGACGAGACAGCGGACATCGTCCTTGCAGTCAACTCGATCATTCATTCAAAGACATTTGATAACGGTATGATTTGTGCTTCCGAGCAGTCGGTCATCGTTCATCAGAATATCTACGACGCAGTTAAGGCTGAGTTTGCTGACAGAGGCTGCTACTTCCTTGATCCCGAGGAGACAGAGAAGGTCAGAAAGACCATTATCATCAACGGCTCACTTAACGCTAAAATCGTAGGTCAGCCCGCTGCGAAGATTGCAGCTCTTGCAGGCGTAACGGTTCCGACCGGAACAAAAATCATTATCGGTGAGGTTGAAAGCGTGGATATCAGCGAGGAATTCGCCCATGAAAAGCTTTCTCCCGTCCTTGCAATGTATAAGGCAACAGATATTCATGATGCTTTTGATAAGGCAGAGCATCTTATTGCAGACGGCGGTTACGGTCATACATCTTCAATCTACCTCAATGAAGTAACTGAGCAGGCAAAGCTCGAAGAGTTCACTTCAAGAATGAAGACCTGCCGTATCCTTGTAAATACTCCTTCTTCACACGGCGGTATCGGTGATCTTTACAACTTCAAGCTTGCTCCGTCGCTTACCCTCGGCTGCGGCTCATGGGGCGGCAACAGTGTCAGCGAGAACGTTGGCGTAAAGCATCTTATCAATATCAAGACCGTAGCTGAAAGGAGACAGAATATGTTGTGGTTCAGAGCACCTGAAAAGGTATATATCAAGAAGGGCTGTCTCCCGGTTGCACTTGACGAGCTTAAAAATGTCATGGGCAAGAAGAGAGCGTTCATCGTAACGGACAGCTTCCTTTATCATAACGGCTATACAAAGCCTATCGCAGACAAGCTTGACGAAATGGGTATCGTTCATACGACGTTCTTCGACGTTGCTCCGGACCCGACACTCGCCAGTGCAAAAGAGGGCGCAGAGCAGATGAAGGCATTCCAGCCCGACTGCATCATTGCACTCGGCGGCGGTTCCGCAATGGACGCAGGCAAAATCATGTGGGTTCTCTATGAGCATCCGGAAGCAGACTTCATGGATATGGCAATGCGTTTCATAGATATCCGTAAGCGTGTTTACACCTTCCCGAAGATGGGCGAAAAGGCATACTTCATAGCTATTCCGACTTCGGCAGGTACAGGCTCGGAGGTTACTCCGTTCGCGGTTATCACAGACGAAAAGTCAGGCGTTAAGTATCCGCTTGCCGACTATCAGCTCCTCCCGAACATGGCGATTATCGACCCTGATTTCCACATGAGCGCACCGAAAGGACTTACTGCCGCTTCAGGTATCGACGCTGTTACACATGCTCTCGAGGCTTACGCTTCAATGATGGCAACAGACTATACCGACGGCCTTGCAATTCAGGCTCTCAAGGGAATCTTTGAGTATCTGCCCCGTGCATATGATAACGGTCAGACAGATATCGAGGCTCGTGAGAAGATGGCAAACTGCGCAACAATGGCAGGTATGGCTTTCGCTAACGCATTCCTCGGAGTATGCCACTCAATGGCTCATAAGCTCGGTGCATTCCACCATCTGCCGCACGGTATCGCAAACGCACTTATGATTGAAGAGGTTCTCCGCTTTAACGCAGCAGAGGCTCCGGCAAAGATGGGTACATTCTCGCAGTATGACCATCCGCATACTCTTGCACGTTATGCCGAGGTTTCAAGAGCACTCGGCTTCGGCGGCAAGAACGATAAGGAAAGCCTTGAGAACCTTATCAACGCTATTAACGCTCTCAAGGAGAGAGTCGGAATTAAGAAAACAATCCGTGATTACGGCATTGACGAGAAGGATTTCCTTGACCGTCTTGACGCAATGACAGAGCAGGCTTTCGACGACCAGTGCACAGGTGCTAACCCACGTTATCCGCTCATGAGTGAGATCAAGCAGATGTATCTCGACGCTTACTATGGCAACAAGCATTTCACAGAAGAAGAAAAACCCACCGCTGCCGATTTTGAGGCTACGGACGACAAGCATGATTTCAAAAAGGCTTATCGCAGAGCCGAAAACGGCAAGAGCAAAGAGTAAGGAGGATTATATATGAATTTGGACAGAATTATTGCGGTCAGAACCGATAAGACCGTCTACCGTGACGGCGACCGCTGCCTTAAGGTTTTCAATGAGGATTTCTCAAAGGCCGATGTTCTGAACGAGGCTCTCAATCAGGCCCGCGTTGAGGAAACAGGACTTAATATCCCGAAGATCCTTGAGGTCACTGTTATTGACGGCAAATGGACTATTGTTTCCGAATTTATCAAGGGCAAGACTCTTGCACGCTTGATGGAAGAAAATCCGGAGAAGAAGGACGAGTATCTCAGCCTTTTTGTTGACCTTCAGCTCCAGATGCACAGCAAGACCTGCAAGGGCTTGACAAAGCTCAAGGACAAGATGAACAGAAAGATCAGCGAGACCGACCTCTCGGCAACCGTTCGCTATGACCTTCACACACGTCTTGAGTCCATGCCTAAGCACAACAAGGTTTGCCACGGCGATTTTAACCCGACAAACATCATCATCACAGACGACGGCACTCCGTATATTCTCGACTGGTCTCATGCCACTCAGGGTAACGCTTCGGCCGACGCAGCAAGAACCTACCTTCTTTTCTGGCTCAACGGTGATATCGACGGCGCAAAGAAGTATCTTGACCTTTTCTGCGAGAGAAGCAACACCGCTAAGCAGTATGTTCAGAAGTGGATGCCGATCGTAGCGGCTTCACAGACAGTTAAGGGCAATGAGGCAGAGCGTGAGTTCCTGCACTCTTGGATTGACGTTGTTGACTACGAATAATTAAGGTAACATCGCACAAATTGAGGCGCACGCCTTGCTTGAATCTGTTTCCGTCATGCTGCACAAAAATTCTTTGACTTGCGCCGGCAAGCCTGCAAAATTTTTGCACACCCTGACGAAAAATCTTACTACGCAATCCGCACGTCTCAATTGTGCGGTATTACCTTACACAAATTGACTTAAAATGACCGCCGCCGATCGGTTCCGATAAGCAAGCACGAATCGGTCGGCGGATACCTAAGATAATTAACTTAAAAATGGGGGATATTTCAATGAAGATTACGGTTTGTATCGGCTCATCATGCCACATCAAAGGCTCACGTCAGGTAGTTGAGCAGCTCCAGTATCTTATTCATGAAAACAATCTCGGCGACAAGGTCGAGCTTGGCGGAACATTCTGCATGGGCAAGTGCCAGCAGGGCGTTTGCGTTACCGTTGATGACGAGTTCTTCTCAGTCTCACCGGAGACGGTAAAGGATTTCTTTAACGAAAACGTTCTTGCAAAGGTGTGAAAATAAATGATCGTTCAAATTTGTGTAGGTTCATCCTGCCATTTGAAAGGGTCTGAAAAATTGGTAGAGCTTTTTCAAAAGGCTATTGCCGAGAATAAGCTTGACAGCGAGGTTACACTTGCCGGCAGTTTCTGTACCGGCAAGTGCAATCGTGTCGGTGTGACCGTTACCGTGGATGACGATGTTTTCACAGGTGTTACACCCGATAATTTCAGCAGCTTTTTCAATGATAAGGTACTTAACAAAATAAACGAGGAAAGGAAATAACGGAATGGAATGTCTGACTCTGAAAAAATCCAACTGTAAGAATTGTTACAAGTGTATTCGTCACTGTCCGGTCAAATCAATTCGTTTTTCCGGTAATCAGGCATATATAATCGGCAACGAGTGTATTATGTGCGGTCAGTGCTTCGTGGTCTGTCCGCAGGACGCTAAGCAGATCGTTGACGAAACAGAGAAGGTCAAGGTGCTTTTGCAGAGCGGTGACCCCGTTGTTGTCAGCCTTGCTCCGTCTTTCATAGCTAACTATGAGGGCGTGGGTATCGGCGCAATGCGTGAGGCTCTCAAGCAGCTCGGCTTCTACGACGTCGAGGAAACAGCCATCGGCGCGACTATAGTTAAAAATGAATATGAGAGAATGATAGGGGAGAAGAGCCACGATATAATCATCTCTTCCTGCTGCCATTCCATAAATCTTCTTATACAAAAATATTTTCCGGCGGAATTACCCTATCTTGCGGACGTTCTTTCTCCTATGCAGGCACACTGCAAGGACATCAAAAAGAGAATCCCGAATGCAAAAACAGTCTTTATCGGACCGTGCGTTGCCAAGAAGGACGAAGCTCAGTATTATGAGGGTATCGTTGATGCCGTTCTGACCTTTGATGAGCTCACAAACTGGCTCAAAGCTCAGAATATCGAGCTTAAGCCGGAAATGGATCAGGACGAAAACAGCCGTGCAAGATTTTTCCCGACGACGGGCGGAATCCTCAAGACAATGAATACCGAGAACACGGGCTACACATATATGGCTATTGATGGAACGGAGAATTGTATCGCCGCTCTGCGTGATATTGAAAGAGGCGGACTTCATAGCTGCTTTATCGAAATGTCAGCTTGTGTAGGCAGTTGTGTCGGCGGTCCCGTTATGGAAAAATTCCACCGTTCACCTGTCAAGGACTATGCTGCGGTTTCAAGATTTGCCGGCAAAAAGGATTTTGAGGTTAACTTTCCCGATCCGCTGACTATCAAGAAAAGCTTCACGGTTATTGAAAGAAAGCTTCAGCAGCCGTCCGAATCGGAGATTCGTGACACACTCCGTCAGATGGGCAAGATGAAGCCGTCAGACGAGCTGAATTGCGGCTCTTGCGGCTACAATACCTGCCGTGAAAAGGCTGTTGCAATCCTTCAGGGCAAGGCTGAGATTTCCATGTGTCTGCCATACCTCAAGGACAAGGCGGAGAGCTTCTCCGACACAATCGTGCGTAATACGCCGAACGGACTTATCGTGCTTAACGAAAAGCTTGAGGTTCAGCAGATCAATCACGCTGCGCTCAAAATTGTCAACGTTCGCAACGCCTCGGTTGTTCTCGGCGACCAGGTCGTCAGAATTCTTGATCCGACCGATTTCCTCAGCGTTCTCAACAGCGGCAGAAGTATCCATGACAAGAGAACATACCTTGCCGAGTACGGAAAGTATGTTGAGGAATCAATCCTTTACGATAAGGAATACCACCTGCTGGTTTGTATTCTTCGTGACGTTACCGAGGAAGAAAATCAGAAGGAAAAGAAAGAAAAAATCAGCCACCAGACAGTTGAGATTGCCGACCGTGTTGTTGATAATCAGATGAGAATCGTTCAGGAGATCGCTTCACTTCTCGGCGAAACGGCGGCTGAGACAAAAATTGCGCTTACTAAATTAAAGGAGTCGATCAGCGATGAATAATCTTTGTGCTGACATCGGCTGGAAAAGTATAAATCACGAGGGCGAACAGCTCTGCGGCGACCATGTGGATATAGTTGAACAAAATGAGAATTCGACTGTTATCGTGCTGGCGGACGGCCTCGGCAGCGGAGTTAAGGCGAGCATCCTTTCAACGCTAACATCTAAGATAATTTCAACGATGATGGCAGAGGGACTTTCCCTTGAGGAATGTGTTTCGACCATTGCCGCAACGCTTCCGATATGCTCTGTCAGAGGAGTTGCATATTCAACTTTCACTATTATTCACCTGATCAACAATGAGACAGCCGAACTTATTCAGTACGACAACCCCCATGTGATATTGCTCAGGGAGGGCAAAAATTTTGACTATCCCAAAAATGAGCTGAATATAAACGGCAAGCAGATATACAAATCCGTTATTGATTTGCAGGAGAACGATATTTTTGTCGCCATGAGCGACGGCTGTCCCCACGCCGGAATAGGTATTGCCTATAATTTCGGCTGGCGCAGAGATGATATTATCATTTTCATGGAAATGATAGCCGACCTTGGCTACACGGCAAAAACTCTTTCAACGATGCTTATTGGTGAGTGCAACAAGCAGTACGGCTACCATCCCGGCGACGATGCGACTGCGTGTGTTGTTCGTGTCAGAAAGAGGGAGCCGATGAACCTGCTATTTGGTCCGCCTCGCAACAGAGACGACTGCGACCGCATGATGAGCCTTTTCTTCTCAAAGGAGGGTAAGCACATTGTCTGCGGCGGTACGACGTCATCAATTGCGGCAAAATACCTTGGCAAGCCCGTCAGGGCTACGCTTAACTTTGAACAGAGCGATGTTCCTCCGATTGCTGAAATTGAGGGCGTCGATCTTGTAACCGAGGGCGTTATAACCATCAACAAGGTTATTGAGTACGCCAAGGATGCTTTAAGCAGCAATGAGCTTTATGATCAGTGGAGCATCAAGCAGGACGGAGCATCAAGAATTTGCCGGTTGCTGTTTGAGGAAGCAACAGATATCAATTTTTATGTCGGCAGAGCAGTCAATCCTGCTCATCAGAATCCGGATTTGCCGATAAATTTTAATATTAAAATGAATCTTGTCGAGGAGCTTTCGAGCTGCTTGAAGCAAATGGGCAAGAGGATAAAGGTGAGTTATTTCTAAGGAGGAAAACAATGCTATATAAATTTGACACCAAGGTTCAGTATCTCAAATATAAGGTTCTCCGTGAAGTAGCCCGCCACGCATGGAACGATACACTTTTGGATAATCTTCTTGAAATCCCGAAAACCATTGTTCCGGGTAATACACCGACTATGCGTTGCTGTGTTTATAAAGAGCGAGCAATTCTCGGCGAGCGTGTGAAAATCGCTATGGGCGGTGACAAGTCAAACCCGAACGTTATTGAGGTTATTGAAACTGCCTGTGACGAATGTCCGATGGGTGGCTATGAGGTAACAAACGCATGCCGTGGCTGCCTTGCACACCGTTGTATGGACGCATGCCGTTTCGGTGCAATCACATTCGATCAGAACCACGTTGCACATATCGACAAGACAAAGTGTAAGGAATGCGGCGCCTGTTCAAGAGTTTGTCCCTATACGGCGATTATCAGCCGTAAGCGTCCCTGTGAGAATGCCTGTAAGATTAAGGCGATCAAGATGAACGAGAACAAGGCAGCGGCAATTGACAACGAGAAGTGCATTGCCTGCGGCGCCTGCGTTTATCAGTGCCCGTTCGGTGCAATAACGGACAAGTCATATATTCTCGACGTTGTTGACATAATAAAAAAGAGCAAGAATAATAAGAAATACAAGGTTTATGCCGTCGTTGCTCCGTCAATTTCGAGCCAATTTAAGTATGCAAAACTCGGACAGGTTATAACGGGACTTAAAGAGCTTGGCTTCCACACGGTTATCGAGGCGGCTCTCGGTGCGGATATGGTTGCATATTCCGAGTCGAAGGAGCTTGCCGAAAAGGGGTTTTTGACAAGTTCATGCTGCCCGGCATTTGTAACTTATATTGAAAAGACATTTCCGCAGCTTTTGCCGCTTGTTTCGCACAATCTTTCACCTATGGCAGCGGTTTCAAAGTATATCAAATCCCGTGAGCCCAACTGTAAGGTTATATTTATCGGACCGTGCACGGCGAAAAAGGCGGAGGTTCAGAGGGAGACCGTTGCCCCCTATGTTGATGTTGCGATGACATTTGAGGAGCTTCAGGCACTCTTTGACAGCAAGGATATCGACATTATGACGCTCAGCGAGGGTGTGCTTGACAACGCTTCCTACTTCGGACGGATATTTGCACGAAGCGGCGGTCTTTCGGATGCCGTTGCACAGGCTCTCAAGGAGCAGGATATCAAGGATTTTGAGCTTAAACCGTGTGCCTGTGACGGAATTGAAGCTTGCCGTGCCGCCTTGCTCAAAAAGAGCAAGGACAGGCTTGACGCAAACTTTATCGAGGGCATGGCTTGTATCGGCGGATGTATCGGCGGCGCAGGCTGTCTGACTCACGGCGAAAGGAATAAGGCCGAGGTCGATAAGTATGGCAAGGAAGCCTACGAAAAGACGATCACCGACGCTATTTCAATGCTTAAATAAAACAAAAGACTGCAAACCGTAAATTATTATGGCTTGCAGTCTTATTAGTTAAAAATCGGTCATAAAGCTTAATTACTAAGATTTATGACCGATTATATTTTTTATTTATTCTTCAACGACCTTGTACTGTTCCATGTCAGCCTTGATGGCATCAAGAGAGTCCATGTCGTACTTTTTAACGCCAAATTTTTCGACAAAGATCTCATAAGGAACACGGTCAACGTATGTGTCTGTATACTTAATGGGTTTATGCTTAACTTTGATTATGATATTGATTGCAATGCAAAGCACGAATGCGGCAATTACAAGATAAATACCAACCTTAACGGAGCCGTCGATGATTCCGTTAAAAACGGATTCAATATTTGCAAGGAACTTTTTATATGTAACAAGTGAGGCGACTGCGGAAGCAATGCCGACAGAAGCAAGAGTTATGTTCCTTGAAAAACCGTGCGGTGAACTTGAAAGGAAGCTGAAAATCAGCTCAAGCAGCGCACAAAGAACGGAAACAACGATTGCCACAGCAGAAATTGCCAGGAACATGAAGCTTGTCTTGAGAACAGGCGAGCCTGCGAGAACAAACATTCCGTCAAAGTCAAGAGATGAAACCGAGTTGTAAATCTCAAGAGCATTGAGCGTTGTTGTTTTGTCAAAATAAGGGCCTACAGCATGGAATGTTGCAAGGGGAACAAAGAACATTCCGACAACCAGGACCAAAAAAACAAGTCTTACGATTGCAAGGGGTGTGCCGAACATTGCGTCCTTGGCACGGTCAACCCTCTTTTGAGTTTTTGCGTGCTCAAGCTCGGCATTGATAGCGTCAACCTCAAGCCTTTCTTCAATCTTGTAATAAAGAAGATTAACTCCGCAACCGGGACATGTGGGCTTGATATCTGTAAGTTTAAGTTTTCTTCCGCATTTAGGGCAAACTGCCATAAGGATTTCCTCCATTTCAGTAATCACTTTAGCGTATAGGATATTCTAACACATATTTATCATAAAATCAAGAAGCTTTTTCTACAAATTGTATAAATACAATTTGTGAAAAAAATCAGCCTTTTTATAATTCAGATAAAAGCGCCGTCGATGCCAAACGTTTGACCCGTAATAAAAGAGGATTTTTCGTCTGCGAGGAAAAGTATCGCTCTTGCGACGTCCTCAGGTGTGCCTATCCTGCCGACCGGGGTTTCTTCTTTGAGGGCCTCTAATGTCTCTTTGTCAAAGCCGCTGTTCATCGGTGTGTCAATAACCCCGGGAGCAACGGCATTTACGGTAATTCCGGATGGGGCAACCTCCCTTGCCAATGCCTTGGTCAATCCTATTACGGCTGCTTTTGATGCCGAGTAATGAACCTCACATGAGGCTCCTGTGATTCCCCACATGGAGGATACATTTATAATTCTGCCCTGCTTCTTGTGAATCATATCGGGAAGTGCAAGCTGACAGCAGTTGAAAACGCTTCTCACATTGCAATCAAACATACGGTCATAGTCATCATCCGTGATGTCTGTGAACAGCTTGATTTGTGCAACGCCTGCGTTATTCACGAGCACATCAACAGGGCCGAATTCTTTTTTTGCTTCGGCAAAAAGGCGCTTGGCCTCGCTCCTTTTGGAAACGTCCGCCTGAATCATGACAGAATTGCCGCCGCCGAGCCTTATCTCGCGACAAGTCTCAGCGGCTTCTTTTTCACTTGTATTATAATTTACGATAACATTGCAGCCCTCTGCGGCAAAAAGCTTCGCCGTCTGTGCACCGATTCCTCTTGCCGAGCCTGTTATAAGTACATTTTTCATTAGCTTTTTTTAGTGGTTGTAGTGATATTTGCCTGTCCCATCACAAGGGCGGTCATATCCGTATAGCCTTTGAGTGAGAATACACTTTCATCAACTTTTCCTGAGAATGAGTCAATTTCCATAATGGTAACTTCGTCACCGTTGATTCCTTCAATACGCTTCCAATTATTGTTTTTATCAAAATAATACTTGGTTATCCTTCCGTCACTGTTTTTATATTCCTCACAAGTGTATTCAGTGCCGTTAACGGTTACCTTTGTTGAGCCGACATATTTATCTTCGGTATTTGCAAGGTTGGACATCATATCGTCCATGCTTTCAAGGCCAATGTCATCGGTTGACATTTTAACATACCATTTAATAGCAGGTAACAATAAATAAAGGTTGTTACCGTCCATTATTATTCTGACTTGCGAACCGTTCTTTGTTATGTCATAAGCAAATTTTTTGCCGTTTGTAACGCATGTTACAGGGGTATTCTCGCCGGATGCTGCTTTGATCTTGGCTTTCAAAGTGAATTTTCTGGTTTTTGATGTTTTGATGATAACGTCATCACGCAGAGAAGTTTTCTTAGTGGATGTACCGTCTTTAATAAGGTCTTTCTTATCGGACTGGATATCCTTTTCATCAACATTTGTGAAGCCCGACATGGCTCCTTCTGCTTTTGAGGCAATCTCGGAGACGTCTGCGGTTGTCGTTTCTTTATTATCCTTAGCTGCATTTTTATCAGCCTTTGCTTTGTCCTTATCGGAAAGGATAGATGTTACCTCGTTGCCGTCCTTGTCGGTAACCTCGACATAAGCTGAACCATTTTCGTCAATTTTTGTCGGCTTGTCGCTGACGTCCTTCTTGCCGCACGATGCGAACGAGAAGGCTATCATAAGAGCCGAAAGAACTATACATAAACCTTTTTTCATGATTGTTTACCTCCGTAATTTAGGAAAATGACTGAAGCAAAAGCATTTTCCTTTGATATAAGCATACAACATTTTGCCCGATAATTCAAGTGAATTATTTGTTAATTCTTTTTTACGGATTTATAAATCAAATTTCGCGGCAAATTTCGGGAACATTGGCTTGAGATCAACGCATTTGTCAAACAGCTTGTCAAACCAACCTATAATAAAGCCGTTGAGCGCCGTAAGAACAAGCGTTCCGATGCCGATTCCGACAAATTTGCGGAACAAAACGAGAGTGAGTACGCATGAAACGGCAAGGCAGGAAAAATCAAATGCAATCTTAAATTTTGTTCTGTCCCTGTTAAACCGTGCGCTGATACCCTTAACAAAGAAGTCATAGACCTGAGGATATAAATACGTTTTGTAAAACAGCATAACCGAGAACGAAGTTAAAACCATTCCGCCGATGAAAAGTAAAATACGCACGGGCAAGCCCATTGAACCGGGAGCTGTGATGTCGGGATTAAAAAGCGGAACGAATTTACGCCAAAGGTCAAGCACGGCGCCGTAGATAAGGCAGGTTGCGAACGAGCTGAAATAAACAAGCTTGACCTTTTTCATCAGTATACAAAAAGCAATAAAAAGCAGGCTTTGAACAAGGTATTCGCCCTGACCGAAGGTGATAACACCGAGCTTTTGGCTGATTATGTAAGCAGGCGCAACGATCATTGAAACGCCGAAATTTGCTGCGCTGAGCATTGCAACGGCAAGCGAAAGCAGAAGTATTGCCGCAACGTAGACAAATTCGCCGTGAAGCGTAGTTTTTTTGGACATCTATAACCCCTCCGAGTTAGTTTTCATATAATTATATCACAAAGCAAGTATATTGCAACAAAAAGGATCGCCGCAATTGAGCGACAATCCTTAGCTTTTTATTCGCAGATGTAGATTTCTTTTGAATATCCGTCCGAGTTCTTCGGAATACGGAAGGTCGGCATTTCATAAGGCATGATCTCAAATCGGAAGCCTGCGTCGAGACGGTCACACATGATGTATGCCGAGTGTTCTTTGCCGTTTGTTTCGGCAACACGGATAACTGTATCTCCGCTGCCGTCCTCAGCGAGCTTGATTTCGGTAACAGTAATGCCGGCATCGCTGAGCTTGAAGTCGTTTTCATCCGGGGCTGAGCCGCCCGTAATACCGTCGGCAATCTCTCTTGCGGCTTCAAGGTCGCCGTCAAAGTAGGCAAGCCAAGCCGCCTTAATCTCGGCAGTTTTATCCTCACTGTTGATTGCGGCAAATTTTTCCGCATCAATGAGAGCTTTTTCAATTCCATCGGGTTTTATGCTGCCGGCAGGAAGAAAAACGGTTTTCAAATCAAGATGGGCTTCAAAGAAATTATCCGCCAAATCCTCATATGATATAAAATTATTTTTCGAAATGCCATCGTCGTCAAGGTCGTTAACGTCAACGGTCTCGGCAGTCATAACGAGTGTTCTGAAATCGTCTGCGCCGTGAAGCCACTTGCTTTCGGTCTCGCTTTCGAGCACGACTGCATCGAAAAGCGAAGAATAAACGATTTGCGGCAGCATATTGTTGTAAAGCTTCCTGCCGTGAAAAACACGGTATTTCTTTCCGAAATTATCGAGGAAATATCTTACGGAATAAAGACAGCTCTTGACAAGCGCAATTTCCGAAAGCTCGTCGGTGCTTGTCCATACGCCGGCATAGGGAAACCAGCGGTCAGCCTTGATCATGTCGGAAATTTTCGCAAAAAGCTCGGGATCAATCGCTGAAAGCTCGTTGAGCTGATATGCGTTAAGACCGTTGACCTTGAGATTTGGGAAAGACTCGAGCTTCTGCAAAGCGTCCTTGACGGCTTCAATGCTGAATTCGGTTAATATTGCTATTTTGCTCATGCCTGTCCCTCCTCGTCAATAAATCCGTAGTATCTGCCTATCCAATATGCATAGGTGTAAATGTAGCAGCTTTCGATGCACGTTCCTTTATTTTCACCTTTGAAAAGATCATAGGGGTTTCTGTCATATTTTGAAATGAATCTTTCATTCGGCATGAGCAGAGCCGAGATTTCAAACTCTCTCTTTTCGTCGTAATTTCTGCCAAGCTTAACCGCAACGTCGTGACGCTCGGAGTTGATTGAAGCAATCAAACGGTTAGCCTCGAAATGGGTGAACCATTTTGCATCCTTTTCAATATCAATTTCCGCATCGGGAACGCCGAGCTTGTACATAAAGTCGTAGCCCGGAGTGTGCTCACGCAGAATAAGTCCGCTCCAAGATTTGAATGCGGCACGGTATTTTGCGAGAAGTGCCTCGTCCGTTTCGAGCGTGCACAGCATCCAGTATGTCATCAGTGCAAGCATGTTGTCGCCGTACATAAGGTCCTCCTCGGGATTTACCTTTTCTCTCATTGCACCCTGATAGAAACGGTCATAGTGCTTTGCGCCGAGGTCAGCGTAGCCCTCGGAAATGAGCTTATCATATGTCTCCTGCCAAATTCCCTTTTCGCCTGTTATGTACATTGTAATCTTGAGATAAACAAGCATTTCCGAGGAATTGAGTGGGGCATCAACATAGCCTATAGGGTCGTTGTCAAAATAACGCTTGCTCCATTTTGCCCATGTGGTCGGTTCGCCTGAGGATTCGCAGAACTCAAAGCCGTGGTCAATTATGTGCTTTGTCGTTCTTTTGCACGCGTCCTTGATGAGATCGTCAAGCTCGGGGTCGTCCTCTGCGAGAAAATCATGAGCGATTTTCATCTGGAGAAAATGACCCGTAACCTCATCGCTGGAGGTATCGGCTTTGTAATAAATATCGTCGTCTGTATAGCCGAGGTCACGGTAGAGCGCAGCAAGTCTTTCCGGAATGGGATAATCGCAGGGAACTTCTTCACCGACTCTGCCTCTGCTCTTTGCCTCTGTTGTAAAAATGCAATGAGCTGTTTTGCCCTCTCTCTTATAGAAAATACCATCATCGGGTACCGGCTCGCCGGTGACGTGATATGAGCGCGAGATAAATCCCTCGGGTCTGCCGTGAATATACATCAAGAGCAGGCAAGCCTCGCAAGCCTTTGTTGCGTTTTTCCTTGCATCCCGAACTTTCGGATGATCCTTGCCGAGCTTCTCTTTGAGCGTTGCGTAACGGAACATTTCGCCGATAGCGTAGCCTGAGGTGAAAAGTCCGTCATTATCGCAGGCAGCATAAGGATAACGTGATTCATAATCTCTGCACTCCTTGAGACCACGCTGGCTTACCATTCCGCGACGCATAACATAATTATTGGTCTCGTCAAGAAGAATATCCGCTTTTTCCTCCGCCGTGAGCATGATCATTTCAATATGTGCGACCCTGTCCTTGCAAAGTGCCCAAAGGTTCATTCCGTCGGCAAGTATTGCATCAACGGCGTGGTGAGGGAGGTGACGGTGGGCACTGAAATACATGATTTTGTCTTCAATGGTTTTACCGTTCGGGTCATAGCGTGTGATTCCCGTTTTGCCGCCGTACCACATGACCGAATTGTCGCCCTCAGCCGAGCAGGTGTATTCACTTTTGGCCGAGGGGAGGGGATAGGGGAATTTCGACAGATCGGGAGCCTCACTCACTGCGCTGAAAAGAGCGGCAGGGACTTGCGGATCATTTTTATTTAAAAAAGTTATTCTGCGTGTTAAATGTTTTTTGAGTATATAGGGGGTCATTAAAAGTCTCCTTATAAATAATTTCTGTTGAAACGCTGTCTGAAACAGATTTCACCGTCTTTGTCCATGTCAATCATTGTGACGCCTTGCATCCAGTCCTTTTCGTCCCAGCCGAAATTTGTACCCATTGTATAAGTATTGTAGCCGTCACACTGAGCGTAAACGAGATAAATACCGTCGTATTTGGCGCAAAAATCGTTGATATGGTCGTGACCGACAATAACAGCTTGGGTGGTGCCAAGCTCCTTGATAACGTCAAACATTCCGCTGTTAAATTCCGAACATCCGATTGATTCGTGCATTTCGCCGTAAAGAATTTCAGCCTTGCCTGTAGGAATATAATTACCGTTTTCGTCAAGCTGCATGACTTTTTCGTATTCGCAAAGAGCAATGTGCATTGCCATTATGGACTTAAATTTACCGTATTCGTTTTCAAGGTCAAGTATGGTTTTCCTGTACCAGTCAATCTGGTCTTTTTTCAAAAAGTCGTAGCATTTAAGCTCGGCAGGTGCACCGTTTTCGATATTGTGTGTCGGGCTTGTATTCCTGCCCGAATCAAGCATTACAATGCTCTGCTGAATCGAGGTTGGCGAGGAAAGAATATTGATGAAAAAATTGCCGTAACCGAAAAGCGACGGGTCTCCGAATTTTGAAAGGCAGTGCGGGAAGCTGATGAGATTTTTGAGCATGAAATATTTGTGATATTCCTTCTCGGCTCTTGCCTCGTGATTGCCGAAAACGTAAGCCCAGTAAATGCCCATCTTTTCCATAAATATGCCGAATTGAATACAGTCAACCTGCTGATGGTCGGTCAGAACAACATCGCCGGTGAAAAGGATGAGATCAGGCTTTTCTGCTTCAACGTGCTTTGCAAGCATAAAAAGAGACTTGTTTATGAGCTCTTTATCATCGCAAAGGTGAAGGTCGGTCGTTACAAGGATTTTAAAAGGCTTGTTGACGATTCTGCCGTTTGTGTCACATTTGGCTATGAATGTCGAATCGTCCGTTTCCTTGATAATTCTGACATCCGTACCGATAAATTTCGGCTCAATATCAAATGAATTTTTGCCGATTTTGCCGTTTGATACGGCTTTTAACCCCTTCTCTGCGGCGAGAATTGCTTTGATTGAATTATGTCTGACAAAAGTTGTAATCGGTCTCATAGTGAACTCCTTTATTTGGTCGGGAATGTTATTTCACCCGATTTGATTTTTGCAATAAGGTCGGTGAATATGAGTTTGAGACACCTGAATACCATTTTTGTTCCGTGAAAAAACCTTTCGATAAGAGGTCTTCTTTTTTCAACATTAAGTTCAATCTCAGGACGGACATAGTCTGTCGATGTAACCTTGAGTTCGCAAACCATCATGTTGTGGTCCGAAACGGGTTGTCCTGCAAGCTCGTTGTAGTCGTCATATCTGAAATCCGCAACCTCAAATCCGACGTTTGAATTTCCGCGATAAAGAAGTCTTTCTGCGGAATCCCAATGACCCCACGGACCTCCGCCGTAGCGCTGTTCAAGCTCCTGACGTTCCTGCCAGGTTACATTATGCTCAAAATAAATTCCGTCATGGCAGAACATTGTCCAGCTGTCATCGAATCCCTCACGGGAAACATAGATTTCATAGATACCTACATCCTGCTCGGAATGAGTGTAAACATTCATATCGCCTGTGATTATAACAGGACGGTCCGCAGAGTTTTTGTCAATGTAGGCGGCGAGCTGTTCATTTTGCGCGTGTTTCGCCTTGACATCATCCGGAGAGCCGTTCGCATCGGAATGAACGTCATAAAGGTCAATGAGGATTCCGTTGAAGTCAACCGTGCATTTCATAAAGCCCTTGGGTGTAAGACCGTCGTTTGCAGCGTCGAGGATGCCGTTAAAAACTTCCCATGCAACACGCTCTACGTTGTAAATCGGGTACTTCGAGTAAATATTCATGCCGTCGCCTACGGGAACACCGCCGCTTGTGTAGGTTGTGTAGGGATAATTCTTCATTTGAGCGGCAAGAATTGCATGATACTGGAAATCCTCCTGAACACAGATAATGTCCACACCGCTGGTGTTGAGAAGCTGACCGAGGATTTTCTGAGTTTTGGGAACAACCTTGCCGTCCTTGTCAAACTTGGAGGGGATCGGAAGTCCCGCAACATTAGCCGACATAACGGAAAGCTTGTCTTCCGTTATATTCACATCTTCGTCCTCGGCAAATGCGACCGTGCCGACGGAAATCAGCAAAACAAGCGCAAGCAAAGTCGAGAGCATTATTTTAAAGGTTTTTTTCATTATATAAGCACCTTACTTTATTGTGATTTCGCCTGACTTGATTTTTGCGATAAGATCGGTAAGAATTCTGTAAATGCATCTTGACGTGAGCTTTACAGTGCGAACGAGCTTATGACCGAATAATTCTCTTTTTTTCTTGTTAAGATCAATTGCCGGTGCAACGTAATCTGTCGTTGCAACTTCCATTTCGCATATCATAACGCTGTGATCCGTAACCACACCGTGACCGTCACGGTTATTGTAGTCCTCATAGCGGAAATCCGTCGGCGTAAGCTCAACGTTACTGCTGCTGCGATAAACAACACGCTCAACGGAATCCCAGCGACCCCAATAGTTTCCGCCGAATCTTGCCTCGTATTCTGCATTAACCTCGGGCGAGAGTCGGCTTGTGAAATAAACGCCGTCGTTGCAATACTCTGACCATGCGTCCTTGAATCCGCCGTTTTCAATCATTACGGGATAGAATTCCGCATTGATGTCACAGTGCATAGCAATATTCATGTCACCGGTGATAATAACCGGCATGTCCTTTGAATTTTCGTTTATGTAAGCCTTAAGCTGCTCAAGCTGAGCCTTCTTCGCCGCACAGTCGGCGAGAGATCCGTTAGCGTCAAGGTGAGTGTCATACACATCAACAAGAACACCGTTAAAATCAACCGTGCATTTAAGAAAGCCCTTTGGGGTAAGACCATCGTTTGCAGCGTCAAGAATTCCGTTGTAAGCCTCCCATTCAACACGCTTGATGTTGTAGATGGGATACTTGGAGAAAATGTTCAAGCCATCACCGACAGGAACGCCACCGCTTGTATATGTCTTGTAGGGATAGTTTGTCATCTGCTTTGCGAGGATCGCATGATACTGGAAATCTTCCTGAACACAGATAATGTCAATGCCGCTATTGTTGAGCATTTCGCCCATGATTTTCTGAGTTTTGGGAACAACCTTGCCGTCCTTATCAAACTTTGACGGAATCGGAAGTCCCGCAACATTTGAAGAAATAACCGTAAGCTTGTTTGATGTGTCCTCCTCTGCGAAAGCTACCGTTCCTACACCTATCATAAGTGCGGAAACAAGCAGGGAAGAGATGATGATTTTGAGAAACTTTTTCATTACATACTGCCTCCATTATAAAGATAATATAATTATACTAATTTAATCGAAAACAGTCAATCATTTTTTACATTGATTCAAAAGAAAACAACGTTAGGTTGATGTTGACTTTTATATAAATAATTGATAAAATAATCCGAAAGGGACATATCGTATTTGGTGGTGTTTGAAATGCAAAATAAAGATTTTACACTTGAAGATCTTCAACATACACAGTATTATATGCTTTGCAAATTAAATGATATTTGTGAAAAAATCGGAGCAAGCTTGATTTTGGGCTGCGGAACACTGTTGGGAGCAATAAGACACAACGGATTTATCCCATGTGATGATGATATAGATGTTTTAATGAGCAACAGAGATTTCAAAAAGCTGAAGAAGTATTTTAAGAAACACAACAACCGTATTGACGGATTATTTTTTGACGATTATTCGACCGATCACGAAACAATTCACTTCCTGCCGAGAATAAGGCTGGATGGTACATATGTTGATGAGTATGCAACTGACGAGCTTAATATCAATAAAGGTCTTTGGATAGATATTTTTGTTTTTTGCGACTGCGCGGGAAATGACAAGCTTTTAGAAATCCAGAAAAAACTGCTTGGCTGTATATTTATGATACATGAGAAGTATCTTAACAGATACAAAAAAAGACATAACATATATTTTCCAAACACACGAATTTATGATATATCCGAGAATTTACCTGAGTTCATAAGGATTAAATTGATTTCGTTACTAAGATTTATAATCTGTTTGTTGGGAAGAAAAAATGACAGGCTGTTCAATATTTGCATGTACACCGATCACAGGGTAATTCCCAGAAGATTTATTGAAGAATTGGACGAGCATATTTTTGAAACAAGAACTTTTAAAATCCCCAAGGATTATGATTCATACCTGAAGCTGTACTACGGAAATAATTATATGACATCCATGGTAAGTCATTCTCATTTCCCGTTAGATACCGTCGTTTTCCCTGAGGAGATTTTTGAAAAAATAAATGAATTTACTGAAAAGGAGCTGGCATGAGTATGTATAACGTAGGTTTTACAACAGGTGTTTTTGATGTTTTTCATGTCGGTCATTTGAATTTGCTTGAAAAATGCAAGGCTATGTGTTCTCATCTCATTGTCGCTGTCTGCGACGACGATTATGTGAGAAGTATAAAGCATAAGGAGCCTGTTTATCCGCTTGAGGACAGAGTGAGAATTTTGGCGGCGCTTAAATGCGTTGATGAGGTCGTTGTAATAAATCCCGAGGAGACAGAGGATAAAATGCTTTGCCAAAGCAAATATAAATTTGATGTTTTGTTTTCGGGAGATGACTGGAAGGGTACGGAGAGATACAACAAAACCGAACAGCAATTTGCAAAAATCGGAGTAAGCATAGAGTATTTGCCGTATACACAAGGCATTTCCACAACTCAGATAAAAGAAAAAATGAAAAACAACGGATGATTTTGCGGTTGCAAAAGACTGTAGATTTTCGGCCTCCAAAACATATCATTTTGGAGGTAAAATTTATGAAATTCAATAAAAACAAGATATTTAGTTTTTAGATTGGAACGTATTATTATGTCGGATTATATTGAAAGAGCAAACAGGGTTGTGCCGTCAAAGGCACAGATTGATTTTATGAATACTGAATTCATGGCGTTCATCCATTTCGGAATGAACACTTTCTGTAATACGGAATGGGGAACAGGCCGTGAACCCGAAAAATATTTCAAGCCTGCCGATTTTTCCGCAAAGCAATGGGTAAGCACGGTCAAGGCGGCGAAAATGAGGGGAATGGTGCTCACATGCAAGTATTCCGACGGATTCTGCCTTTGGCCGAGCAAATATACGGAACACAGTGTTAAAAATTCACCTTGGAGAGAAGGCGACGGTGATCTCGTCAGGGAGCTTGCCGATGAATGTGCTGCCGAAGGAATAAAATTCGGAATCTATCTTTCACCCTATGACATGCATGAGACGACATTCGGTACGGAAAAATACAACGACTTTTTTGTAAATCAGTTGACTGAGCTTTGCACGAATTACGGCGATATTTTCTGCGTATGGTTTGAGCGTGACAACAGCGGTCAGCAAAATTATGATTGGCAGAGATACTACGATACGATTCGCAAATATCAGCCGAATGCGATGATATGCAACTGCGGCCCCGATATTCGCTGGTGCGGCAACCATGTCGGAGTGAACAGAACAAGTGAATGGAGCGTTGTGCCGAAGGATTTAATAAACAATGCCCCGTCAAAAAAGCTTGTTGAGCCAGATCTCGGCAGCAGAAGAAAAATTAAAAGAGCAAAGGAGCTTGTATGGTTCCCGTCGATTACCGATATTTCACTCAGACCGGGCTGGTTTTTCCATGAGACGGAAAACTTTGACGTTAAGGTGCTTTCTAAGGCGCTTGAGGTTTATTTCAAGTCCGTTGGAAACAACGGTTCGCTGATATTGAATATTTCTCCGTCACACACAGGAAAAATAGACAAGGTCGATGTTGAGCATCTTGTGACTCTCGGCGTTCAGCTCGGCATCGAATTCAAGGTGAACCATGCGGAAAACGGAAAATTTGAAGACGAGGGTCACAGCGACGATCTCCATACCGCACGGTTTATAAATTCGGGCAAATCGTATTTCAAGAGTGCTCCGAAAGCGCACAAAAGCGTTATAACTCTTGATATGGGCGAGGTTAAAAATATAAACAAGGTGGTCCTTGCCGAGAACATTGAAACGGGTCAGCAGATTGAAAAATTTAAGCTTTATTACTTTTTTGATAAGAAGTGGCATAAGCTTTACAGCGGCACAACGATCGGCAGAAAGAAAATTTGTCTCCTGCCGACAATGGATGCGAGACGATTAAAGCTGGTTATCGAAAAGACAAGAGGTTTTGCTACAATAACAAAGTTTGAAGTATATTAACAAAAGAAAATAATTAAAAAGGCGTTTCGGAAATTTTCCGAAACGCCTGATTACTTTCAGCTTTATTCTATTTCAAAATTTATTTAGCAACGTCTATCACGCGGTTTTCACGGATAACATTGACCTTGATCTGTCCGGGATACTCCAGTTCATCCTCAATTTTCTTGACGATATCTCTGGCAACGAGTACCATTTCATCGTCCGAAACAGCATCCGGCTTAACCATGATACGAACCTCACGGCCTGCCTGAATGGCATACGATTTTTCAACGCATGGGAATGAGTTTGTGATCTCTTCGAGCTTTTCAAGCCTCTTGATATAGTTCTGAAGATTTTCTCTTCTTGCTCCCGGTCTTGCAGCGGATATCGCATCGGCTGCCTGAACGAGGCAAGCAACAATTGTTCTTGCTTCAACGTCGCCGTGGTGGGCTTCGATTGCATGAACAACACTGTCGTTCTCTTTATATTTCTTGGCATACTCAACGCCGAGTTCAATGTGAGAACCTTCCATTTCGTGGTCGAGAGCCTTTCCGATATCGTGGAGAAGACCTGCACGCTTTGCCGTCTTAACATCGGCGCCGAGTTCGGCAGCCATAAGACCGGCGAGGTAAGAAACCTCAAGTGAATGGTTGAGAACATTCTGACCGTAGCTGGTACGGTATTTCAGCTTGCCGAGCTGCTTGATAAGCTCGGGATGAATTCCGTTGACGCCTGCGTCAATAGCGGCTCTTTCACCCGTCTGCTTAATGGTATGTTCAACCTCACGCTTTGATTTTTCATAAAGCTCTTCAATTCTGGTGGGATGAATTCTACCGTCTGCAATGAGCTTTTCAAGGGTAAGTCTTGCAATTTCACGGCGAACGGGATCAAAACATGAAACGGTAATCGCTTCCGGTGTGTCGTCGATAATGAGATCGACTCCGGTGATTGTTTCAAGAGTTCTGATGTTTCGTCCCTCTCGGCCGATTATACGACCCTTCATCTCATCGTTAGGCAGAGCAACGACGGAAACGGTAGCGTCCGCACTGTGATCTGCGGCGCAGCGCTGAATTGCCGTTGCAATAATTTCACGAGCTTTTTCGTCTGCTTCATCCTTTGTTTTCTGCTCGTATTCCATAACCTTGACTGCCTTCTCGTGAACGAGATCGGATTCAAGAGTTTTGAGCAGATAATCCTTAGCCTGTTCCTTGTTAAAGCCTGAAATTTTCTCGAGCATTTCGATCTGACTGCGCTTGACAAGCTCAATTTCTTCCGCTTTCTTGTCTGCGGCTTTGATCTTGTTGTTGAGCTGCTCGTCCTTTTTCTCGATGTTCTCCATCTTTCTGTCGAGACTTTCCTCTTTCTGAGAAAGTCTGCGCTCCTGACGCTGAACCTCGCTTCTTCTCTCACGAAGCTCTTTTTCAAGCTCGTTGCGCTGACGGTGGATTTCGTCCTTGGCTTCGAGGATAGCTTCCTTTTTCTTGGACTCGGCCTTTGAAACGGCATCGTTTACAATTCTGGTAGCTTCCTGCTGTGCGGAACCTATCGTAGCTTCTGCTACCTTCTTACGGTAGACAATTCCAACTGCAATTCCCGCAGCCGCAGCGACAACAACACAGGCAACTATGATCACTACAAAAAGTGATATTTTGATTGTCAACAAAGTATAAATGCACCTCCTGTCTTAGAATTTAATTTAAGTAAAAAATCAATAATATTATATTGGCAGGCGGCTGTTCGTTTCCGCTTGCCGACGGTGTTATTATAATCCGGCAAACTACAATAACATCTGTAATATTTTAATACATTTTTGCACTTGTGTCAAGGTGAATTATACGATTTCAATAAACTGTACTAAATTTACCGATTCTATTTATTAAAAATTGATTAAGATTTTGCAATTTAGGTTGACAAGTGTATTTTTTTATTGTATAGTTGAACTGCTTATTATTGTATTTGAAGTATAAGAATATTTTTTGAGTATAAATCGGGCGATTAACCGTTGAAGACGAACGGTTGAAAAAAGTTAATCTCGTCTTATAATACAATAATAATGAACATATAATAAGTTGTAATAGTTTTTCATTAGAGTAACCGCAGAAAAAACGGGGGAAATAATTTAATCGGCGGTTATCAAGAGAGAAAGGGGTATTCTATGAAAAAAATCTCTGAAAGGATAATTGCGATTCTGCTGACGGTTACTATTGTGTTCGGCACGGGTACGGCAATTTCCTATGCGAAAACCGATGCCGATATTCCGAGCGGAGATGTTGTTTTTGATGAGACTGACCCGGGGTATAACGCCGGAAAGGATCATCTGACGACTCAGCAGTTTTTTGACTATATTGACACGATCAATGCAATGTTTAAGAAGGTTTTGGGCTTTAACATTATTAACGAGAAAAAAATTAAGGTTGAAGTCAACGGCGTTATGAACGACATTTTTACCGAGTGGACCCGTAAAAGCGGTGGCACACTCGACATCATGAAGATAGTCAATTCTCTTCCGGATTTTACAGACGGTTCGGATAAGGTTTGCGATTTTTTGAGAATTGACGTTGATACGCTTGCACCGATTATGAAGGATAAGGCAAATGAGCTTTATAAAAACGGAAACACCTTAGGGGGACTTTTCGTTGACTTTGCAAGAATTTATCTGCTTCAAATCGATTATATGACGCTCGATGCGGATCAGAACAAAAATGATCCTACAATCTATAATGTTTTCATTGTAATTTATTATAAGAACGGTAAATCCGAGAAGATCAAGTCCGATTTTGTTTATGACACAACCACTCATGAGCTTAAAAGAAAAAATGACAGAGGTGTTTTCGGATTTAATATTGATGCCGATGATTATGTTATCTACGCGATAAAGAATACCTGGCAGAGAAATTTCGGCTTCTGCATAGCGTACGATATCCTTGCTAACCTTACGATTTATGATTATGATACGAAGCGTATCTATCTCACCTACGGCGGCAAGGACTGGCTTTTCCAAATTTGGAAGGGAATTTACTGGATTTCCAACGGTGCCGAGATAGGTATCTATAACCGTCCGGAGCAGAAGGTTTGGACGACGGTGTTCCAATGCGCACCCGATGAGGATATGATGGTAATGAGTCTTGAGCTTTTCCAGGGCAGCAGAAGAATTTTTGTCCGTGAAGCTCAACTTCATTGGTGGGTCATCGGTTTTTCAGTTGAGGAAAAGATTTATGACGGCAAGTATCTCACCGCAAAGGGAACGATAGAATTCCCCGATGAGGATTTTGCCGAGATGTTTGTCAATGCCGCAAACAAGAAGGGCGTTGTTTCAAGCCGTGACGGTGTGAATGTTTCCTGGTGCTGGGCGCAGGGCACATAAAAGCTTAACATAAAAATTTGAGACTGTCTCGTTTGAGGCAGTCTCTTTTGTTATGCTTTATTTTGTCTTAGGGAATTGTGTTTTATCATAGCCCATGACCCTTGCCAACTGAGTGCTTATGCAATAATTGTCATAAGCCTCGCCTGTGATAAATCCTGCGTCGTTCGCTGAAACGTAAATAGGAACGTTGACTCCCGTGTGTTTTTTTGTTGTGTAGTAGTATTCGCCGGTTTCCTCATTATAGGTAATTCCGCCGGTTTCGTGATCCGCTGTTACAAGAACAAGCGTATCGCCGTCCTGACTTGCAAAGTCATATGCAACCTGAATTGCCTTGTTGAATTCAATAACCTGTGCCGTTGAGCCCTCAAGAATATTTTTGTGTGAGAACTTGTCGATGTGCGCTGCTTCGACCATGAGGAAAAATCCGTTTTCGTTGCTGTTGAGAAGCTCAATTGCTTTCTTTGTCATATCGGCAAGGTATGGGTTGTCGTTGTTGTTTGTAACATTTGCAAAAGCATCCATATCAAACTGAGCGAATGAGCGTGTGCCGGGCTGAAGTGCGTTCATTTCTTTTGCGCTTGAAATATATTGAAATCCGCCGAGTTTGCAGCCGAGCTTTGTGACGGTTGTACTCTTCGAGCCCCAGATGAGGTCAAGCTCGGAGTGCATCTGCTCGATCGAAATATCAGGCTCAAACTGCCTTATAAATGAATGAGCCGAGAAAGACGCGGGAGTTGCGCCGCTCGTTTTATCTGTTGTTACAACGCCTGCCGCTTTTCCGTTTTCTTTCGCAAGCTCCGTTAGCGATTTCGGCGTATTGAATTTCTTTGCGAATGGGGCAAAGGCATAAACGCCGACTGCATTATTGTAGGTTCTAACACCGCAGGAAAGAGCCGTTGCACCTGCCGCACTGTCGGTTATTTTGTTTGACGCACTGCGTGTTTTTGACTGGCTGTGAACAGGAAAAGTTTCCATCGGAAGCTCATCAATGCCGTATCTGCTTTTGGCAGCTTCGACCGTGTTAAAACCCATTCCGTCGCCGATCATAAGGATAACATTTTTGTAGGTTTTGTATTCGTTCTTTGTTCCGTCCGTGCCGTAAAATCCGAGCATCGTGCTTATTAAAAGCAAAACGGTCGTTATAATCGAAATAAAAGATTTAATTCCGCGTATCATATTTACCTCCATAAACCAACAGCCGCTGAAAAGGCTTCAACGGCTGTAACAATTCTATTTTAGTGGATAGACTTTATAAGCTCTTCAAAAGCGTTTATTGTTGTAGAGCCTGCAAGGTTACCTGTTGCAACGATTTCCTCGTTGACTCCCGAGAGGATACTGCTGTAGTCGTTATCCTCAAGTATGTAACCGATCTGGTCGTTCATGAGACCGAATACAAGAAGCTCTTTGTCTGTTCCGACGATATCTTGAAGTGAAGGATAGTTGAAATCGGTGCCTGTCCATGAGTGGTCGGCGTCAAGATATCCGCCGTAAGCGATTGCCGGTTCAAGCTCTCCGGGGATTATCGCAACTGCAAGTTTTGTGCCGATTTCAAGGTAACCAAGCTCTGTTGCGACCTCAAGAACATTGTTGTTCTCATCTGTTGTAACAACGGTGTTTGTGAGGGCTCCGAGTCTACCTGCAAATTCAAGGATTTGATTTGTTACGGGAACATAGTATTCTTTCATCCTGTAGTTGAGGAGGGGAGCGACTTCTGTTTCGGCTTCGTTTGACTCAACAATGAGCTTGCCGAGTGTTGTACCGTAAATCTTGAGAGATTCAAGTCTCGGTGTTCCTTCGGGAAGGTTAAGACTGTCATGTTTTGAAGAGATTGCAAGCTCCGCGCCCTGAATCTGAATGAAGTTTGCACCGGCCTTGTTGACTTCCTGCTCGATATAGTATGGGTAGTCACCGGTTATCTCAGTTCCTGCCGCGCCGTTGCCGACAGCATGGATAGCCATGTTGCAAAGCCATGTTTCCTTTGTACCGTTATCGGGAACAAAGCGGAAGCGGTGAATCTTCGAGTCGAAAACCATGGGTTCACGCTTGTCACGGATATATTCGCCCGCTTCAATCTCGGAATAGTACATTTTACCGGTTGTCATTGAATTGACAGCCTCTTTTACCGAGTCAACGGTGACGTCATAAAGATGCTTCATGAAGCTTGCATTCTGACCGTTGAGAAGCTTGTAGTCCGTGCCGAAAGTATTGTTGATTCTGTTAAGAGCCGGATTTGTAAAAATCATTTTTACAAGGTCGCCGTTCATTCCGAATGTATCAACGCAACTGTGCTGATGGAGAACGGAGATATTGATACCGACTATGTTGTTTGCTTTTGCAAAATCGGCAAGTTCCTTGCGAATACCTCTTACGTCTGTGCTCGAAATGCCGAATCCGTCGATAACGGCAAATATGAGAGTTCCTCTGCCGCTGCCGTCATTGATTGCGATAACGCGGACACGCTGGTCGTCATAGATAGCTGTTGCCGCCTTTGATTTCGGGAAAGAGAGACTTCCGCCGACATAGTGCTTACCGTCAAGCTCGTCTCCGGTCTGAAGAGAGGCACTGCCGTAGCCGAGGCTCCAAACTGCATTTGACGCAGGAGTACTGAGATAATCCTCCATGCCTTCAAAGAACATATCGCTTGTGAAGTTTTCCTTCTGCTCAAACTTAACCGACGGGATATTTCTGTTAATGCTCTTTACGAGGGCATCTATTATCTTATCAGCCAGATTGTACAGAGACTTGAGCATCATGCCGCCAAGCTCGTCCCACGATGTGGGAATTTTAATGCCGCCGAAGTCAACACTTGTGACCGCAACGTTATCATTTGTCTTTGTATCTGCCGCAAAAGCACTGCTCGTTAAAGCAACGCTGAAAACGGTAAATACCATAACGATACTTAGAAGCAATGATATTACTTTTTTCATAATATATCACCTTTCTGAATAATATTTTACAGATATAATTTTATCATAAAAGAAGCATTTTTACAACAGAAAGAGTATTGTGAAAAATTACCGAAAAAGGGAGACGATTTTTGTATGGGTTGTTCTATAGCTGAGTTGAGGAACAAGGAGGTCATATGTAAACTGAACGGAACAAGAATAGGAAATGTGGACGATGTGGAGCTTGATATAAATAGCGGACGTCTTGTCTCGATAATAATTTACGGCAAGGGGAAAATAATGGGTGTTTTCGGGAAAAGTGAGGATATTGTAATTCCGTGGGAGGACATTGACGTTATCGGAGAGGATACGATACTGGTCAACTGTGAATGTCCCGTGCCTAAAGGCAGGGCGTAAAAAGCATCTCCGAATTCGGTTAAAGGCAAGAGGAAAGATCAAACAGAAAAGGCTATAATTCATAAATGTCTGTTAAATAAACTGACAAAATATGAATTACAGCCTTTTTATAATTGTAAATACTTTGCTCTTTTCAGCAATTCTGAATCTAAGCTCAACGGGCTTTTATGTACAGGTTTTAAGTCTGTTTTTATATTCATCGCGTTTGCTTTCGATGACATTGTTCTTGTTCAGATTGAGGTTAAGAATTTCCCTGACCTTAAAAAAGTCCTCCGTCATAAAATCGCCTGCAATAATATTGGCACGGGCGAGATATCTCGGCGTGTTAGCTATTGTGTTAATGAGCGCCTTGAAATGCCAGCGCAAGGCTTTGTCAAGCTTCCGCGGAAAAACAACGCCGATATCGGTTCCGAGGTTCGGCGTTTGCTGAGTTTGGAACCAGTAAAAACCGCTTGTATCATTTGTGTCAAAAAATTCGGTTGCCTCGGTTACAAATTCGTGAGCATGCTTGCCGTGACGCTTCTTTTCCCATGGAAGAATGTGCGGGCAGTTGACGCTGTACTTGTACTCCTCACAGTAGTTAATCATTATGTAACGCTTGCCTGAATTTCTCATGTCGCCCATTGTAACGTCGCCGATATTTTCAAAATCGGTAAACGCATATTTGGACGGCTCAATCGTTCTTTCAAGAATCTCGTCAACCTTTTTGGGGTCGGCATGAAAGCGCAGATTGAAAGGTCCGAGCTTCTGCGGCTGATATTCTCTGATATCAAGAATAAAAAATTCGCTTGGATGCTCGTCCATAACCTTGCGGAACTTTTCCATTTCAGGCTCAAAAGGCAAGCCCTTTGTTATGCCGTGGCAGAAAACTATTTGACCGTTTTTATCTGTGTCAATACGCACGCAGAAATGACGGATACCGTAGTTGAACTGCTGGGTTAGATCGCCGTCCTGACAGCAGGCGATAGGCTTCATCTTGAAGCTGCCGGCGTTGTGTGCGCTCGGCATTACCACATTGCAGAGCTTGACATCATCTTTAATGTATGACATCCATTCGGAGTAAATCATTTTTTCACTTCCTCAGATATTGTAGCAAATATTTATCTTGTGCCTGAGAACTTCTTTTATATTGTCGATTGCGCCGCGCATATAAATTTTCGGGTCGAAAACTTCGGGATCCTTAGCAAATTCCGCTTTGATTCCGTTTGTGTAAGCCTGACGGAGCTCCGTCGCAAAATTTATCTTCGTGATTCCGGCAGCGATGCAGTCCTTAAGAACCTCATTGGAAAGTCCGGATGCGCCGTGAAGAACCAACGGTGTGTCAATTGCAGCGTGGATTTCCTTTATGCGCTCAATGTTGATATGCGGTGTACCCTTGTAAACACCGTGAGCGGTTCCTACACCGATTGCGAGAGTGCTTACGTTTGTTCTTCTGACAAATTCTTCGGCTTCGCTGACCTTTGTGTAGCTGGCTTCGAGATCGGTATCGCCTTCCTCTTTGCCGCCGATCGTACCAAGCTCACCTTCAACGGAGACGTCCATGGGGAGTGCAAAGTCAGTGACTTCTTTCGTGAACTTTATGTTGTCCTCAAAAGGCATAAGGCTTCCGTCGAACATAACGGATGAAAATCCGCCGGCAACGCATTTCTTTGCCAGTGCAAGACTGCTGCCGTGGTCAAGATGCAAAGCATAGTCCACGGGGCAATCAGCCATAAGCTCACGCATCATGGCCGGGTAAATCGCAATTCCGCCGTAGTTAAGCGTTCTCGGAATCATCTGAACAATGACGGGAGTGCGCATCTCGTGCATGATCTCGGAAACCGCCATTGCCGATTCAAGATTGTCAATATTGAATGCGGGAATCGCATAGTTTTCTTTTTCGGCTCTTTTCATGAGTCTTGCCGAAGAAACAACCATATAAAACACCTTCGTTTCTTGAATTTAGATTTATTCTTTAAAGTTAATTATTTTCCAACCGTCGGCAATATATACAATGCCCGAAGCAACGGAAATTATTGCGGTTATTCCCATCAGAATATTCGATATAAGGCTCATATTGAAGCCGAGCGAATAAACCGACGAAACCTCACAGAGAAGCATGACAACGACAAAGGAGACCATTTGTGTAACTGTTTTTATTTTACCGCCTATGTTTGCGGGAATAACAACATTTTGCGCTGCCGCTATCATTCTTAATGAGGTTATCGCAAAGTCACGGGTAAGTATTATCATCACTATCCATATGCTGCAAAGTCCATCCTTCATGAATGCGAGCAGACCGGCCGTTACAAGCATTTTATCTGCAATCGGGTCAAGTAACTTGCCAAAATTTGTGACTATATGGTTTTTTCGCGCAATTCGTCCGTCCAGCGCATCTGTTATTGCACCGAGGGCGAAAATAATTGCGGAAATCAAAAATTTATGTTCAATGCCGGCAAGATATATCGCAAGAAAAACAGGAGCAATAAACATTCTGCCGATTGTAATTTTATTTGGTAAATTCATTATGATACCATGCCTTCTAATATACTGTAGGTAATTCGGTCAGGCAGTAACCTCGCCGATGAGGTCGTAATCCTCAACATCAAAAATTTCAACGTCAACAAAGTCGCCGATATCAAGATCCTTGTGAGACGTGAATTTTACAAGTCCGTCAATCTCGGGGGCATCCATATATGTTCTGCCCGTGTAGCTGTCGGAATATCCGTCGTAGTCCTCAACAACAACCCTGTATGTTTTGCCGATTTTTTCATTATTCTTTTCTTCCATGATGCTGTACTGATCCTGCATTATGACCTCGCCGCGGCGTGTTTTAATATCCTCATCTACCTGATCCTCCATGTCGAAGGCCGGAGTGCCTTCCTGCGGAGAGAAGGTGAATACGCCCAGACGGTCAAATTCAATCTCGTTGACAAATTCGGCAAGTGTTTCAAATTCTTCTTCGCCCTCACCGGGGAATCCGACAATGAAGGTCGTTCTGATGACGACATCGGGGATTTCTGTTCTGAGCTTGGAGATAACATTGCGAATAAGAGCCTGATCGCCTCTGCGATTCATTGCCTTTAGGATTTTATCGTCAGCGTGTTGGAGCGGAAGATCGATATAATTAACAACCTTTTCCTGATTTTTCATTGTTTCAATAAGCTCGTCCGTAATTCTGTCCGGGTAGCAGTAAAGAAGTCTTATCCATTCGATAGAATCAATTTTGCAAAGCTCGTTGAGAAGCTCGGGCAGTTTAAGCTCACCGTAAAGGTCAAGACCGTAGCTTGTTGTATCCTGGGCAATGAGAATAAGCTCTTTGACGCCCGATTCGGCAAGCTGCTTGGCTTCGTCGATAACGTTCTCCATGCTGCGGCTGCGCATATTGCCCCTGATTGACGGGATGGTGCAATAGGTGCAGCGGTTTGAACAGCCCTCGCCGATTTTGAGATATGCCCAATAATGCGGCGTTGTTAGAATTCTCTGACCCTCAAGCGGAAGATCGCACTGCGGCGGATAGTTTTCGATTGTGTCAACGCCTGACATAACCTCCTCAACCGTCTTGATTATATCGCCGTTTGCGCCGATGCCGATAACGGCGTCAACCTCGGGGATTTCCTTAACAATCTCGTCCTTGTATCTTTGCGCAAGACAGCCTGTGACAATAATTTTGCTGATAACGCCTTCCTTTTTCAGTTCAACCATGTCAAGAATATTTTCGATGGCTTCTTTTTTTGCATCATCAATGAAACCGCAGGTGTTGACGATAACGGCATCACAGCCGTCAACGTAATCAACGATTTCCCAGCCCTCGGCGTCCATGAGCGCAAGCATATGCTCAGCGTCGACCTGATTTTTCGGGCAGCCGAGAGAGATCATACCAATCTTGTAATTCATAAAATCACCTTTAGAAATTTAATAGTCCTCATAATATTCATCGTCGGAAAACTCGCGCATTGCTTCACGGATATCGGAAAATGAATATCCCATTCTTTGCAAAGCGGAAAAAACTTTTTTTCGTCCGACTTCGTCATTCATTCTATTATAATATCTTTTGCCGATAATATCAACTATTCTTTGAACATTATCCGGTTCTTCTTCTTCAAAAAGCTCCTCAACGGCAGTATTTGCAATGTCGGCGGAGATTCCTTTTGCCCGAAGCTCGGATTTTATACGCATTTTACCGAATTTTTTGCGTTCAAAAAGTTCACGTGCATAGTTTTCGGCATAGCGTTCATCATTGACAAGGTCAAGCTCAATCAGTTTTTCAACTGCCTCGTCAACATAGTCTGCATCGTGCTTGCGCAACAGCTTTGCTCTGATTTCCTTCTCCGAATGGTCACGGTAATCGAGACTGTTCAGCGCACTGTTAAAAGCACGGCGAGAGCCTGCCGCCTCCTCAAAGGCAGTAAGCTCCTCCTCATTTATTTCATCTCCGGAGACTAACCCGCAGGAAAACCAGAAAATCTCATCAACCGTCAGCAGATATTCTCCGTCGATATATATATGAATTTTATCCTTGCGTCCGCTCTTAGCCGTAATTTTCATTATTCGTCATCAACAGCTATGTCAAGCTTTGCCTTAGCTGAAACCTTTTCGGCAGGCGCTTCATCGGATGCGGAAGATTTTGCAGCCCCCTTGCCCTTTGAGCCTTTTTTGGAAACGTTGGACTTGCATGCTTGAAGCATTTTATCTTTGTCGGCATAGACCTTCTCTTTGATTTCGTCATAAAGAGCCTGATCGTTTTTCAAAAGCTCCTTGACGTTTTCACGACCCTGTCCGAGACGGGAATCACCGTAGGAGAACCATGCACCGCTCTTGTGGATAATATCCATTGCAACTGCAATATCAAGAAGCTCGCCGACCTTAGAGATACCTTCGCCGTATATGATGTCAAATTCAGCCTCCTTGAACGGGGGAGCGACCTTGTTCTTGACAATTTTAACTCTTGTTCTTGAGCCGACAAATTCGCCGTTAGCACCTTTGATTGTTTCGGCTTTTCTGACGTCCATACGCATTGAAGCATAGAATTTCAGCGCACGGCCGCCCGTTGTTGTTTCGGGGTTGCCGTACATAACGCCGATTTTTTCACGGAGCTGATTTATAAATATAATAATAGTATTCGACTTGTTAATTGCGCCTGCAAGCTTTCTGAGAGCCTGCGACATAAGTCTTGCGTGCTGACCAACATGCGAATCACCCATTTCACCCTCAATTTCCGAACGGGGAACCAGGGCTGCAACAGAGTCGACAACCACAATATCAATAGCGCCTGAGCGCACAAGAGCTTCGGCGATTTCAAGTGCCTGCTCACCGTTATCCGGCTGAGAAACAAGCAATGAATCAACGTCCACGCCGAGGTTTGCGGCGTAAACAGGGTCAAGGGCATGCTCGGCATCAATGAAGGCTGCCTCTCCGCCGGCTTTCTGAGCCTCGGCAACCGCGTGCAGGGCAAGCGTGGTTTTACCGGATGATTCGGGGCCGTATATTTCAACAATTCTGCCCTTTGGAAGTCCGCCGATACCTGTTGCGACATCAAGAGCCATTGATCCCGTCGAGATAGCCTCAACGTTCATGGCGACGTTCTGTCCCAAACGCATGACTGTTCCTTTTCCGTATTGTTTTTCAAGCTGAGCGATAGCTGTTTCAAGAGCTTTTTGTTTATCAGCCATTTATAATCACACTCCGTATCCGTACAAATGTTCGACAAAGCATATTATACTATAAAATAATAAAAAATGCAATATGTTTTAAATAATTTAGAGAAATTTTTATTTCTGTCGAAAAAAGCCGAATACCGACAAGCCTTTGAACGACTTTATAATGCTTTTGCGGCACCGGCAATGCGGTAGGCGGCTGCATTCTTTACCCTCGCAATGAGGACGTAAACTTCAATCGACAATGCTACCCTTTGGCTTTTATTATATTATATGAATTTTGATTTTTCAAGACTTATATCATTTATGACATTTTGTCAAAAGTATCTGCTTTGAATTTTATTGCTTCGTCGCAATATCTATTGAAAAAAACACTTTTTATGATATACTATAGGCAATGCCACACTTTTGAGGTGTATGAATTGCGCAGCAAGATTTAAGCAAGGCGCTATGTTTCAATTTGTGCGGCGTTGCCTATAAATATTGCAGCGCAAACGGAGGTCGAGACATGAATCTGTTACACATGAAATATGCGGTTGAAATAGCAGAAACAAAATCCATAAACAAGGCTGCCGAAAAGCTTTTTGTAGGTCAGTCGGCACTAAGCCGTGCCATAAAAGAATTGGAGGCAAGTCTCGGGGTAACGCTTTTTGAAAGAAGCGCAAAAGGAATGTTTCCCACCCCCGACGGCGAGGTCTTTGTTCGCTATGCCAAAACGGTGCTGAAACAGGTTGATGCAATTGAAAATATGTTCAGCGATGACCATGCCGCCAGAACTCAGTTTTCGATTTCTGTTCCGAGGGCAAGTTATATTTCCGATGCATTTGCAAAGTTTTCAAAGCTGATTGGAAAAGATACCGAAGCAGAGCTTTTTTATAAGGAAACCAATGCTTTGCGTGCAATAAAGAATTTGCTCAACGATGAGTTTAAGCTCGGAATAGTCCGCTATGCCGAAAGCTTTGACAAATACTATAAAAACATGATGGACGAAAAGGGATTGGAATATGAGCTTATAACCGAGTTCCGTTACAAGCTTCTTTATCATAAGGACAGTCCGCTTGCAAAAAAGGATGAGGTTACTTATGATGATCTCCGCAACCTTGTTATGATTGCCCATGCCGATCCGTATGTGCCTTCGCTTCCGTTTTCGGAGGTCAAGAAGGAGGAGCTTCCGGATAATTCGGATAGAAAGATTTTTATTTTTGAACGTGCAAGTCAGTTTGAGCTGCTTGCTGAAAATCACGAAACCTTTATGTGGTCATCGCCGATTCCGCAAACCTTGCTTGACCGCTACGGCCTTGTTCAAAAATACTGTGTTGATAATAAGCGAGTGTATAAAGATGTGCTTATCCATCGCAGAGACTATACTCTTTCCGAAATCGACAACATGTTTATTGAGGAACTGGTTAAATCAAAAAGAAGAACATTCGGAGAGGAGACATAAAGCATGAAATGGTTGATTGCTTCCGATATTCACGGCAGTGCATACTGGTGCCGCAAGCTTATTGAAAAATATAAAGAGGAAAAGGCCGACAGGCTTATCCTTCTCGGCGATGTGCTTTATCACGGTCCGAGAAACGATTTGCCCGAAGAGTATGCACCAAAACAGGTTATTGCAATGCTCAACGAAATGAAGGACGATATTCTCTGCGTCAGAGGAAATTGCGAGGCGGAGGTTGATCAGATGGTATTGGATTTTCCGGTTCTCGCCGATTATGCTTTGATTGATCTCGGTGAAAAAATGATATATCTCACTCACGGCCATGTTTATAACGAGAGCAAAGTGCCACCGATGAAAAAGGGAGATATACTTCTCCACGGTCATACCCATGTACCGAAATGTGTTGAGCATGAAAACTATATTTACATGAATCCCGGTTCGATTTCAATTCCTAAGGAGAACAGCCGTCACGGATATATGACGTTCGAAAACGGCGTGTTCCTTTGGAAAGATTTTGACGGCGATATTTTGAAAACCTATACGATCTGAGGGCTTGCAATCTGCTTGTCCGGCGTAGCTTGAAATTATTATAATAAAATATGACTTATATATTTTACCTAATATCAAAAATTTAAATCAAAAAAGGCGGAGATCGCAATGACCTCCGCCTTAGTTTATATTCGGTTTTATTTTGCAAGTGTGATTCCTGCAATCGGAACGGTTGCGCTGACTTTCTGAGAGAAGGTGCCGTTGAGGATCATTGCCTCTGATTTGTCAACAGTCTCCTGCGTGCCGGGCGCTGCGGCCGTGCCGAGTCTTGAAAGATATGTTGCGCCGCCCTTGTAGTCTCCGTTATATGCGGGAATCTCTGGAAGTGCATTTGACTTGTCAATTTCTTTGCCGTTCTCGTCATATTCAACATTGTCATAGTCAAGAACTTCGTTGATCGTGTTGAGATAATACTGAGCGAAGTCATAGCGCGGAGCACAGATGAAGCCCTCGCAATCGGCGAGCTTATCCGAACCGAATCCGCAGAAGAATGCGTCCTCACGGTTATCTGCAATTTCCCGGCTGTAGAAGTCTGATGCGATAACTACATTGCCGTTTGCAACGAGCGTGTGACAGTCCGACTTAACGTCCTTGCATACTCTTGCATCGATCTTAACCTCTGAGTAAACGGACTCTGCGCCGAGAGCAAAAGCATTGAGGAGCGTAAGGTTGTCGGCCGACTTGAGAAGATAGCCGATTTTCGGAACCTTGAGTTCCTTGGCCTTGAGACCTGCCGCAATACCGGAAAGGTAAACGGCGCCGGAGATGTTAGCTGTGTAGGAATGGATATTCTTGCCGTTATCCTCACCGTTAAATACGATGTATTGAACCTTAGATTTCTGAACATCGGAAGATGAATTTGAAACGTACTTGTTAACCGCGGACATATAGCTCGGATCTGCAAGGAAAATTATTGAGCACTCCTGATTTGTGAGAGAATGAATGGCGTCATATGCAGCCTGTTCATTTGAAGGATCAACATGTTCAATATAGCGGAATCTGTCTTTATTGATACCCGAACCGAAGGAAATAAGATCATTTATAGCGGAGACACACTGAAGTGTCGAGAGGTCGGGAACATAATCATCCGCATCGTCGCGTTGTCCGGGAAGAACAACACCGATTTTGATGTTATCCTTTGTGATGTCGGTGTCGTCAACCATGCTGCACGAAGCAAGCGCAAAGCAAAGCACGGCAACAAGAACAAGTGCCAAGACTTTTTTGAACGTTTTCATTAAGAGTCCTCCTTAGAGAATTATACGTTTAATAAATTACAGATACATTATAGAGTATTTGGTGAGGAAAATCAAGGAAAATTTTAAAAACCGTACTGTAATCATTCAAATATAGGAAGCGTTTTTGTTCATAAAGTAATATTTGTATAAAAATTTTTTATATCATATCAAGTTATTTCTTGCAAACAGAGCATGGGTGTTGTATAATTACTATGGATAATTTTTATAATGCCTAAAAAGGCGGTGTACTATGGGTTACATTGAATTTGCAGATGTGTATAAAATATATAAATCAGGCTCGGAGACCGTAAATGCTCTCGACGGGGTCAGCTTTTCCATTGAACAGGGAGAGCTGTGTGTTGTCGTAGGTCCGAGCGGAGCCGGCAAAACCACGCTTCTCAACGTGTTGGGAGGAATGGACAGATGCTCACAGGGCCAGATTGCGGTCGATGACAAGATAATAACCGATTTCGGAAAGCGCATGCTTATGCTTTATCGCAGGCAGGAGGTCGGATTTATTTTTCAGTCTTACAATCTTGTTCCGAACCTTACTGCGGTTGAAAATCTTGAGCTTGTTGCAAATCTAAGCGACAAGGCGGTTGACTGCATGGCGCTTCTGAGATTGGTCGGACTGGAGAAAAGGGCAAATCTTTTCCCCTCGCAACTTTCCGGCGGTGAGCAGCAGCGAGTTGCGATTGCAAGGGCACTTGTAAAAAAGCCTAAGCTTCTTCTTTGTGATGAGCCGACGGGTGCGCTTGACTATGAAACGGGAATCCAAGTACTCAATCTTATTAAAAAGGTTTCGGAGATTATGAAAATGACAGTTGTAATAATAACCCATAACCATGCCATTGCGCCGATAGCGGACAGAATTATCTCAATGAAGAGCGGGAAAATCAGCAAAATTGAAATCAACGATACACCGATGCCGGTTGAAAGGATAGAGTGGTAATGACGAAAACCCTCATTAAGGAAGCTCTTCGTTCCATTACCGCCAACAAGCTCAGATTTCTCTCCGTAGCGGTTATTATTGCGCTGGGAATGAGCTTCTTTGTCGGAATAAACTCGGCAAGCCCCGCCATGAATTATGAGGCTAATGAGTATTTCAACAGGAATAATTTGATGGACGTTTATGTTTCATCGTCAATTCCTTTTACGAACGAAGATATAGAGAAAATTAAAAATATAAAAAATGTAACTCAGGTTGTCGCATCAAGCTATATCGACGGCTATGCAACGCTCGGCAGGGAGACCCTTGTCAACAAAAACGGTACGGAGCTTATTCTGAGAATCAGCTCATTTGATGTTGAAAAGGAAAAGAAATTCCTTGACGGAGAAAGCGATCCGTCCTTCCTCAATGCCCTTGACCTTAAAGACGGAAGACTTCCCGAAAAGGCGGGGGAGTGCGTTGTCGATGAGAAATCGGCAGAGCTTTATGACGATATCGAAATCGGTAAGACGCTGAACATAACGGATGCCGACAGCAGCGTCGGAGTTTCACTGAAAAACAATAAATTTGTCATAGTCGGAACGGTCACATCTCCGATATATATTTCACTTGACAGAGGTCAGACTAAGCTCGGTTCGGGCAGCCTTGACTCATATATTTATGTTTTGCCCGAGGCGTTTTCCTCATCTGAGGTCAACACTCTTGCCGTCAAGATGAGGTATTCCGACAGTCTCGATACTTTTTCAAGCCAATACTCGGACAGAGCGGAAATGATTGCGGAAAAAATCCGAGAGGCTTCAAAAGAGGCAATTGACTCGAAGCTCGTCGAACTGAAAAATGAGTACACTCAAAAAATTGAAGATAAGCAAGCGGAGATAAAAGCATTTTCCGATTCGAGCGATAAACAGCTCAAGGAAAAAGAGGCTTCCATTAAAGAATTTAAGCAGTATGTCGATAACGAGGATAAGATACTCGGCGAACTGAAAACGACAAATGAAAACAAGATAAAATCCGCTTCGTCAACATTGAACAGCCTTGAAAAGCAGCTTACAACGCTTCAGGCTGATTATAATACACACGTTAAATTGAGAGACAGTCAAAGCTCGGAGATCAAGGGCTACAGCGAGCTGAAAAAGCTCTACGATGACCTTAATCGAAAACATTTAACAGCCAAAACGGAACTGGATTCGCTTGAAAGCAATTATCAAAGCAAAAAGAACGCACTCGATGCAAAAAATAATGAAATATCCGAGCGTGAAAATAAAATCTCGGACTATGAATCAAGAATTTCAAGGCTTACCTCTGAGATAGACGAGCTTGAAAGAACAATTTCATCTCTTAACTCGAGCGTTTCATCTTATAATCAAAGAGTAGAGGCTCAAAATTCCGTTGTTGACGGAATAAAAAGCGATATACAAAAACAGAATAGCATTATTTCCGATTCATCGGCGACAAACGAAGAAAAGATTGCGGCAATAAGCAGAAGAACAAGGCTTAACAGTGAGCTTACAACGGCACAAAGAGAGCTGACATCAAGGAAAAATGAGCTTGAAAATGTTCAGTCGCAGCTATCGACCGCAAAATCGGAAAAAACAAAGAAAGAAAATGAAAAGAGAAACCTGATAGTTGCACTCAACTCGGAAAGAGCGGCTCTTGCAACGGCAAAGTCACAGGCCGAAGTGCTTAAAACCGAATATTCAAATGCCTTGTCGAATTACAATTCGGCAAAGAAAAACTATGATGCCGATTCCGCAACGCTTGAAAAATATGTCTCTTCAATGAATGAGCTGACAAAGGGACAGAGTAGCCTGACAAAGCTAATTGCTCAGGTTGAAAGCGAAGCAAACGAGTTGGAAACACTCAAGCGACGTGTTACAGAGGCACAAATCAGCTATACTTTGGCTTCAAGAAACGGTTCGGTTGAAATTTCAAAGGCAGAGTATGATTTAAAGGTTGCAAAAAGCCGCTATTCAACGGTTGACGACGAATACACCGAGCTTAAAAATGACATTGACAGTAAATCCGGAACGTTGAACAGCGAGCTGAAAAGCCTTCAGACAACGCTCGGCAATATTGCAAACCTCAGATGGACGGCAACGCCGAGAAACGATTTTTCGGGCATGAGAAGCTTGGCTGTCAGTCTTGAAAACATAAAATCAATGTCAACAGTTTTTCCGATGGTCTTTTTCCTCACAGCAATGATAGCGTGTCTTGTTATTATGATAAAAAATGTTGAGGAGGAAAGAAAAGAAATCGGCATTTTTAAAGCGTTAGGTTATTCTAATTCGGCGGTTGCCGGTAAGTTTATCCTCTATGCCGTACTTGCGTGGATAATCGGCATCTTTATCGGAACTGTTATGGGAACCTGCGTGCTTCCGTTTGTTATTTGCTCCATATACAACATGACATACAGTGTCCCGAATGTCGGCACGGTTTTCCTTGCAGACTATGTTTTCTTCGGAATTGCGATTTCATTGATATTGATTGTTGCGGCAACCTTGATTGCAGTGATTCATGAAATTAAGCATAATCCGGCAACGCTCATGAGGCCAAAAAACATTGCGTATAACCGCAGGAATATTCTGGAAAAGATTCCAGGTCTTTGGGGAAAGATGAGTTACGGAATGGTTGTTGTTGCACGAACAATTTCCCGTAGCCGAGAGAGAGTTACCGCCGGCACGCTTGGCATTGCCTGCTGTACTGCGCTGATTCTTTCTTCACTCGGATTGATAAATTCGACGACGGCTGTTTCAAACGCACAGTATGCCGATGACGGAATATTTAAGTATGATATATTGTTTGTACTGAGAACTCCTCAGCAGGAGGACGCAAAGGTGCTTAAGAAAATCCAGAGTGATCAGCGAACGGAAAATGCGGCACTTTTCAGCAACACGAGCGCATTTGCTTCAGCAGACAGCGAGGCACAGGTTAAACGCACCGTCAGCATCATTACTATGAAGAGCAGCGACAGTTTTTCCGATTATGTCAATCTCAAAACAGTCAGCGGCGACCTTGATTTCGGCAGGGGCAATGTTATTATAACAGAAAAAATGGCGAACGATCTCGGAATAAAGGTCGGCGGTGAGATATATCTCGCATCCACGGACGGATCGACATACAGCGCATCCGTCAGCGGAATAGTCAGAAACTATACGAATCATTATGTTTACATGACTGACGAAAGCTATGAAGAAATTTTCGGAACGCCGCCGCAGTGCCGATATATAATCGTTACGTCAAAGTCATATGTCGATGAGCATGATATCAAAAATTTTGCATCCGATTTTCTCAAGGAGGATATCGTAACGGGTGCGTCGACCGCGTCGGAAATGGCGAGCTCGGTTGATGTTTCTACAAGCAGAATTCTTGCCGTTGTTATGATGTTTGTTCTCTCGGCGTGTATGCTTGCGTTGATAGTTATGTATACAAACTCGAATGTCAACCTCAGTGAGCGCACAAGGGAAATCGCAAATATCAAGGTCATCGGTCTGAGCGATCATGAGGTTTTGATTTATGTTATCCGTGAGAGTGTTATGTCAACCGTTTACGGTGCAGTGATCGGATTGATTGCCGGAATTTTCCTTCATAAGGTTTTGGTCGGCTTCATCTCGGTTGACAACATTGTTTACAGTAGCTCGATCGCATGGTGGAGCTACCTCGTTACGATTGTCATTATTGCTCTGATATCGCTGATTTCAGCCCTGCCTATAAGGCTCAAGATAGACAAAATCAATATGGCAGAAACGCTCAAGGAAATTGAATAGTAAAAACGTTTGCACCTCTCCTAAATAAATATGGGGAGGTGCAAGCTTGCAGATATCAAATATAATAACAGAAAAGTCGGCGACACAATGAAAGAAAAATTAGAAAAAATGAAAAAAGATGTACCGGCAGTGTTTCTTGCCATGGGGAAAAAGGAGACGCCTTGGTATGCAAAACTGTTTGCGGCGCTGACGGTAAAATGCATTCCAAGCTCGGTTTGGGAGCGGTGCAGAACCGATTCGGAGGACATTTGGAAAGACGGTAAGCCTCAAAAGTGGTATTATGCCGTGCCAATTATTATTTTTTGGCTGATTATTATTTGGCTTATCGTAAAAGCAATTTTTTAAAAGTGAAAAGCACAGAGGCTGAGTGTCCCCTGTGCTTTTTTATGTGCAATAGATTACGCATTGTTACCAATTATATTTTGCAAATATTTGAGCGACTCTTTAATATTATTTTCTTCCTTGAAATTGTCGCGATAAAGCTCAATTACGGCAGTTTTGTCGTAGCCGTGCGATTTCAGCGCCTCGAAAAGCTTTCCGAAATCGTATTTGCCTGAGCCGGGAGCGAGGCAGTCGTGCTTTGCCGTGCCGTCGCTGAGGTGAACCTGAGCTATTTTATCACCGAGCAGATCAATAAATTCAAATTCGCTCTGATTTGTCCGCCGACACTGCTTGATATCAAGCACCATTCTAAACCCGTCGCCGACTTCGTCTGCAATTTTTTTCATAATATACGGATCCGAGCAGTAAAAGCTATTAACATTTTCCTGAGCGATGAAAAGGTTTGATTTCCTTGCTTCGTTATGCAATTTAATGTAGTTTTCGGCATATAATTCAGGTGTGTATCCTTTTCTGTCTCTTCCGCCGTGCAAAACAACCAATTCGGCTCCAAGCTCATTTGCAGCGGCAAAATATCGCTTATAGAAGTCAATGCTGTCATTTGTGCGTCGGCTGTAGCTGCTGAAAATCAGAAACGGCTCGTATCCCGAGGTAAAGGGATGTACCGAACGGATTTGAATGCCGTAGTAATCTTTGATTCTGCACAGCTCCTTTAATATTTTACCCTCAAGCTCGCATGGTGAATTAAAAAATATCTCTGCTGTTTTTGCTCCCAAATGCCCGACCGTTTCAAGTGACTTTTCAATCAGCTCCGGATAGAAGCAAGAGGATGAAACTCCGATTTCCATATCAACACCCACCTTTTCCATTGTTATTTTAGCACCATATCTGCCGACGGTAAAGACTTTTTTCCTGTTATTTGCAGAAAATATTATCAAATTGTTAATTTTTTCAAAAACACTTGATTTTTACGGCAAACGGGCTATAATATATTTAGCACTCAGGGAACAAGAGTGCTAAAACGACAAATATTTAGTTTTTATAGGAGGCTTTCACAATGAAAATCAAACCGCTTGCAGACCGTGTTGTTGTTAAGATGACAGAGGCTGAAGAAAAAACACAGAGTGGAATTATTCTTGCATCTTCCGCTAAGGAGAAGCCGCAGATAGCCGAGGTCCTTGCTGTAGGTCCCGGAGGTCTTGTTGACGGCAAAGAGGTTGAAATGTATGTTAAGGTCGGCGATAAGGTAATCACCGGAAAATATGCAGGCACCGAAGTTAAGCTCGACAAAGAAGAGTACATCATCGTTCGTCAGAGCGATATTCTTGCAATAGTAGAATAACAGGAGGAATTCATCATGGCTAAACAGATTATTTACGGAGAAGAAGCCAGAAAGGCTCTCCAGGCAGGTATTGATAAGCTTGCCGATACAGTTAAAATCACACTCGGCCCCAAGGGCAGAAACGTTGTTCTTGACAAAAAGTACGGCTCACCGTTGATTACGAACGACGGTGTAACGATCGCAAAGGACGTTGAGCTTGAGGATCCGTTCGAGAACATGGGCGCACAGCTCGTTAAGGAAGTTGCAACAAAGACAAACGACGTTGCAGGCGACGGTACAACTACCGCTACACTCCTCGCACAGGCTTTTGTCCGTGAGGGAATGAAGAATGTTGCCGCAGGTGCAAACCCGATGGTAGTCAAGAAGGGCATCAAGATGGGTGTTGACGCAGCCGTTGAGGCTGTCAAGGCAAATTCAAAGCCCGTTACATCTTCAAATGATATCGCCCGTGTCGCTACGGTTTCTGCCGCAGACGAGGAAATCGGCAAGATCATTGCCGAGGCTATGGAAAAGGTTACTGCAGACGGCGTTATCACCGTCGAGGAATCAAAGACAGCCGTTACTGATTCCGACATTGTTGAAGGTATGCAGTTCGACCGTGGCTATATTTCACCTTACATGGTAACAGATACCGATAAGATGGAAGCAGTTATCGACGACGCTCTCATCCTTATCACAGATAAGAAGATTTCAAACATTCAGGAAATTCTTCCGCTTCTTGAGCAGGTGCTCAAGGGAGGCAAGAAGCTTGTTATCATCGCTGAGGACGTTGAGGGCGAGGCTCTTTCAACAATCCTTGTCAACAAGCTCCGCGGCACATTCACCTGTGTTGCTGTCAAGGCTCCGGGCTTCGGCGACAGACGTAAGGAAATGCTCCGTGATATCGCTATCCTCACAGGCGGCGAGGTTATCACATCAGACCTCGGACTTGAGCTTGCAGACGCAACAATGGCTCAGCTCGGTCAGGCCCGTCAGGTTAAGATTTCCAAGGAGAACACCATCATCGTTGACGGAGCAGGCGATAAGGACGAGATTAAGGGCAGAGTTGCTCAGATCAAGTCACAGCTTGAGAACACAACCTCCGATTTCGACCGTGAAAAGCTCCAGGAAAGACTTGCAAAGCTTTCCGGCGGCGTAGCTGTTATCCGTGTAGGTGCTGCTACAGAGACCGAAATGAAGGATAAGAAGCTCCGTATCGAGGACGCTCTTTCAGCTACAAAGGCAGCCGTTGAAGAGGGTACCGTTGCAGGCGGCGGTGTTGCACTCCTCAACGCTATCCCGGCAGTTAAGGCCCTCCTTGATTCAACAGAGGACGCTGATGAAAAGACAGGTATCAAGATCGTTCTCAAGGCTCTTGAAGCTCCGGCACGTCAGATCGCCGCAAACGCAGGTCTTGAAGGCTCTGTTATCGTAAACGATATCGTTTCGAGCGGCAAGACAGGTTTCGGCTACAACTTCGCAACAGGCGAGTTTGTTGATATGTTCGAGGCAGGTATTCTTGACCCGACAAAGGTTACTCGTTCGGCTATCCAGAACGCATCAAGCGTTGCCGCAATGGTACTCACAACCGAGTCACTCGTTGCCGACAAGCCCGATCCGCAGGCTGACGCAGCTGCTGCCGCAGCAATGGCAAGCCAGGGCGGCGGAATGTATTGATAAAAAGCTGAATATATAAAAGGCACCACCGCCGAGCAGAATTTCTGTTCGGCGGCGGTTTTTGTTTCGCAGCAATCGAGCTATGTATATAATCAGGATATACATCATACAATATAATATCCGATTTAACTATATATGTCAAGCAAAACGCCTAAATTAAACTAATACATTTTGTAGCTTGTACTGTACAATTAGACATACGGAGGTGTTTTGTTGTGGAAAAGAAAGAATTTAGCAGTCGTCTTGCACAACTAAGAATCAACAAGGGCGTGTCCGCAAGGGATATGAGCCTGTCTTTGGGTCAAAGCCCCGGATATATAAATAATATTGAAAATGCTGTAAACTATCCGTCAATGACAGTATTCTTTTATATATGTGAATATCTCGGGATAACTCCGGCGGAATTTTTTGAAACGGAGTCCGCAAATCCGTCTAAAGAAACAGAGCTTGCACAGGCGGTTAAAGGTTTAAGCAATCAACAGCTGGATACTCTAATTACACTTGCTAAAGGCTTGAAAAAATAATATAATCCATCGCTGATTGGATTTATGTTCGGCGGGGGTTTATATTTACAAAACAAAAATGCACGGTGCGAATATCGTACCGTGCATTTAAAGTTACAACCTGCAATTGAGGCGCTGTTTCAACTCTTTATTTATCAGTCGTTGCCGAAGAAGGCTTCGTGAACTGCGGAAACAGCCTTGTCTGCATCCTTCTCGTCGATAAGTACGGAGATTTTGATCTCACTTGTTGAAATCGTCTGAATGTTGATTCCCTTGCCGTAGAGAGCCTCAAACATTTTTGAAGCTGTGCCCGGGTGAGTCTCCATACCGGCGCCGACAACGGAAACCTTTGCAACCGTGTTATCGCTGAATACCTTTGCGTCGCCGATGAACGGGAGAGCCTTGATACATTCAACTGCTTCATCTTCATTTGCCATGCTGACAGTGAAAACGATATCTTTTGTATTATCTCTGCCGACAGACTGGAGAATGATATCAACATTTATGTTGTTTTTAGCAAGCTGTGAGAAAACCTTGAATGCGATTCCCGGAACATCCTCAACGCCTACGATAGAAATTTTTGATACGTCCTTGTCCTTTGTTACGCCTCTGACTAACATCTTTTCCATTTTAGTGGTCTCCTTTACGATTGTTCCCGGAATCGGGTTAAGGCTTGAAATAACCTCAAGCTCAACATTATATTTCTTTGCCATTTCAACCGAACGGTTGTTGAGAACCTGTGCACCGAGCGTTGCAAGCTCAAGCATCTCATCATATGTGATTTCCTGGAGTCTGCGTGCGCCGGCTACCTTACGGGGATCGGCGGTGTAAACGCCGTCAACGTCGGTAAAAATCTGACATCTGTCGGCGTTGAGAGCCGCCGCAATGGCAACTGCGCTTGTGTCGGAACCGCCGCGGCCGAGCGTCGTCATGTCCTGATACTTGTTAAGGCCCTGGAAGCCTGCAACAACAACGATCTTGCGGTTGTCAAGCTCGGTTCTGATTCTGTCTGTTTCAACCTTTTTGATTCTTGCAGCAGAGTAAACGGAATCTGTGCGGAATCCTGCCTGCCAGCCGAGAAGCGAAATCGCCGGACAGCCGAGCTCCTCAATGGCCATTGCAAGCAGAGCAATCGAAATCTGCTCGCCTGCTGCCATGAGCATATCCATCTCACGCTTTGAATTGTGAGCGCTGATCTCTCTTGCCTTTGCGATAAGGTCGTCTGTTGTGTCCCCCTGAGCAGAAACAACAACTACAACGTCATTGCCCTTTTTGTAGGTGTCGGTTACAATTTTTGCAACGTTCATGACACGCTCTGTGTTGGCGACCGAGCTGCCGCCGAATTTCTGAACTATAAGTCCCATAATCAATTCACCACTTTATATTTTAATAATTAACTACCCTGATTGTTGAAAGCACATTGATGTTCTCCATCTCACCGAGCTTTGCTCTGAGCGTGCCCTCCCTGTCCTCAGGCGTAACGAATGCAAATTCGTCCTCGGGAGCATTCTCCCTTGAAAGAACGCTGATGCTGCCGAAAAGCTCACCGGCTTTGCTGAGCGCACATTCCTTGCAGCCTGTTGCACGGACGTAAAGAGCAGTTTTAACCTCGTTATGATCGATAAGAGAACCGTCAACCGCCTTATCCCAGCTTATGCCCTTGTTGCGTCCGATGTGCTGTGCACAGTCAATCATATCGCCGACAACCGCACTTGCCGTTGCCATTTTGCCTGCACCCTGACCGTAGAAAACGACGTCGCCGACCGCATTACCGCGGACAAGAACGGAATTGAACACTCCGTTGACACCCGAAAGAATACTTGAATTTGAAACGAATGCGGGCGAAACCATTGCGGAGGTTTTGCCGTCTACCTTTTTGGCTCTGCCGAGAAGCTTGATTACGCCGCCCCATGAGCGTGCATAATCAACATCTTCAAGCGTAATCTTTGTTATACCTTCGGTATAGACCGACTTGGGATAAACATGATTGCCGAAACAAAGAGCGGCAAGAATACAAATCTTGCGGCATGCATCGAAGCCTTCGATATCTGCCGTCGGGTCCTTCTCGGCGTAACCGTTATCCTGAGCCAGCTTGAGAGCATCATCAAAGCTCATCGAATCAAAAATCATTTTTGAAAGAATGAAGTTTGTCGTGCCGTTGAGTATGCCGGCAACCTCGGTTATTTCATTTGCGGCAAGGCACTGAATAATCGGGCGCAGAACCGGAATTCCGCCGCCGACGCTTGCCTCAAACATAAAGTTAACATTGTTTTCCTTTGCCAGTTCAAGCAGGATATCACCTTTTTCGGCGACAAGCTCCTTGTTTGAAGTGACAACGGATTTGCCTGCCTTTAAGCAGGAGGAAACAAATTCAAAAGCGGGATGAAGCCCGCCCATTGCTTCTGCGACAATTTTAACATCGCCGTCGTTAAGAATAATATTGAAATCATCTATTATCTTATCTTCGTTTTTGTCACCCGGAAATTTTCTGAGGTCAAGGATATACTTGACGTTCATTTTTTCTCCGATTTTGCCTGTAATTTTTTGTTCGTTGAGCGAAATAACTTCCGCAACACCCGAACCTACAACACCGTAGCCTAAAACAGCTATGTCCATTGTTTTCAACTCCCTGATACGTTTAAACGATATAATCAACTTAGTTTATCATAAAAGTGTAAAATAATAAAGTGTTTTTTGAAATTTTTTCATTTTTTATTTGCATTCTTCTTTTTTATGGTATAATATATTCAGTACAAGGCATTTTGTGTAATTTTTTTGAAGTGAGGTTAATTATGGATAAAGCCGAAGTAAGACGCAAAAAAATAATCAACATAGTCTATTACGCCATTGTATTAGGCTTGGCATATTTATTTTTGAAATACTGCTTCTCGATGTTTGCGCCGTTCCTTATCGCTTTTTTTATTGCGGTAATAGTGCAAAAGCCGACCAATTTTATAACGAGAAAGACAAAAATCAAAAAGGGTATAACCGCAACGATTCTTGTTCTTCTTTTGTATCTGGTAATTGTTGCCTTGATCTCGCTTATCGGGGTGAAGCTGGTCGACGGAATAAAAAGCCTTATTGCTTTTATTCAGTCAAAGCTGACGGATATACCGACGCTTATTGAGAATATAAAGAATTGGTCGCTTAATGCTATCAAATTTTTACCCGACGGTCTTGAAACAAAAGCAACACAGTCGATGATACCGTTTTTTGACGCTCTCAAGGAAAAGAGTGCCAGCGAAATTGCAAGCTTTATCGTAAACAAGGCGTCAAACGGTGAGAAGTTCTCAATTGCGAGCCTTTCAACTCCGCTCAGCGGAATCTGGAGCACGGCAAAGCAGATACCGTCCGCCTTTGTTGCCGTTATGATAGCGATAGTTTCCTCTTGCTTTATGGCAGTTGACTATGACCGGCTTGTTATATTTATCAAGGGTCAGATTTCGGAGGAAAATGAAGGTAAGCTTTCCGCAACCAAGCGAATTGTATTTAAATCACTCGGAAAACTTATAAAATCATATGTTCTTATTATTTGCATAACGGGTATTGAGATTTTTGTCGGATTGAATTTCCTTACACTTATCGGAATTTACAAGGACGGCAACATTGTTGCACTGTCGCTGATTATCGCCGTGCTGGATATCCTACCTGTCATCGGAACGGGTACATTTATGGTTCCGTGGGCGCTTTACAGTCTGATAACCGGCAAGGTCGGATTAGCAATAGGACTGTTTGTTGTCTATGCAATTATCTATGTTGTAAGACAGATAATAGAGCCGAAAATCGTCGGCGGAACGGTTGATTTGCCGTCGTTCGTCACCCTTATGGGTATGTATATCGGTTCACAACTGTTCGGATTTATCGGAATCTTCCTTGTGCCAATTCTTATAATCATCGTCAAGCTTCTCAACGATGAGGGAATTATCCACCTTTGGAACAACAGCGATGCGTTTGAAGATGAAGTTTCCTCCGAGCCTAAAATCAAGCTCCCGAAGCTGTCGTTTATGAAGAAAAAGAAGAAATAAGAATATAAAAAAAGAGGTCGTTTGCGGCCTCTTTTTTCTATGCTGTCACCGTAATTAACGGTGATTTTTATTTTCTAAAAAGCTCAGTTAGTTTTTTTCACGGCGCAAATAAATTCCGAGAGCTTGATCTGTTCCTCGTCATCAAGAAGCTGAATTGCGGATAAAAGATAGGGGTTGACCTGGTTCCTCTGCTCGGAAAAGAAATCCTGCACGGAAATATCAAGGGCAAAGCAAATATATGAAAGCATCTCAACGGTGGGATTCTTTTTGTCCATTTCAAGGTCACGCAGATAGCTTTGCGAAATGCCGGCGAGATTAGCTAACTTGTTTGTGCTCATATTTTTTCTTTCCCTTAATTCAACTATTCTTTTTCCGACGTCCATTTAATCACCTCGTATATTATAATAATCGTTATTGCGAAAAAATATTACAGTTATAGTGTTGACAAATTATTTCTATAGTGATAAAATATCATCACCATTGAAATAATGGCGATTTAAAAACAAAGGAGGAGCATTATGAAAAGAATCAGAAAAATTCTTGCGGTTGTGCTGATTGTAACAACGGTTGTGCTGACGCTGTCCTCATGCGGCGGCAAGAGCGGCAAAATTGCGGGAATGTGGTACAACGAGGACGGAAAGGTGCTGAATGTGCAGTCGGACGGAACGTATAACTATGAAAGAGAATACGGAACCGGAACGTGGAAGGTTCTTGACGACAAGAAAACAATTGAGTTCAGGGATTTCTACGGAGAAACGACAAATATTGAGATTGTTAAGGACGATCTCGGAGAAAAGATCAAATATCACGGTCAGGACTTCTATAAGGATTCGTATCCGAGCAAAGAGGAGATTTCCGAAAACAGAGAAAAGAATGCCCAGCCGCTTGACGCTTTTGCCGGAATCAGCTATGAGGTTACGGGCGTTTCACCGTACTGTCAGCTGACGGTAAACACTCAGGGCTGCAGTGAGGACGTGCAGAAGTACGTTACATTTGAGCTTGACAAGGAAAACTATGCGAACGGCGACACGGCGGTTGTAACGGCAAAGCTGTCAAATAACACGGGCGATGCCTCATATAAGCTTGAAGCTGCAACGTCCAATTTTGAGATTAAGGGACAGGCGGAGTATATTTCTTCGGTCGAGGGCTATGATTTTACTGCTTTAAAGACAGAGCTTGCCGATTACATCACGGCGTCGTTTGCAAATGCAAAAAAATCCGATTGGAATACAAATCTTTTCGGAACATGGATAGCTTCGCCGAAAACCGTTACCAAAACCGATGGTGATGTGTATCTGTCTTCGCTAAAACCAACCAAAAAGGGCGACAATTTAGATTGCTTAAACAGACTTTCTTTTACATATAAGATTTCTTGGGCAAACGATAACAAATCCGGAGTATTTTACGCCTGCATAAGCGCCGTAAACGTGATGAAAACCGCCGACGGTAAAATAATGTGGGGCAAGAAAAACGCCGATGATTACGATTTTGTTGCCGAAAGTGCGGACGGAAGCATCGAAAACTGCGTTACAACTCTGATCATGTGCAACAAGGATAACTATAATATCTCAAAGGTCACTGTATAACAGAAAGAGCAGAAAATGAAAAATATTAAAAATATATATCTGATAACGGGAGCTTTGAAAGCCTTGATTGCCGCACTTTGGTTCGTACCTTCGTATTTGGGCGTAGGATCAATTCAGAAAAATATGTTAGGTGAGGTTACGAGAGTAAACATAAAGAACTTCTCGGTTTTCGATTGTGCCGAAATATCAAGTACCGCTATAGCGAGCATAATCGGAGTGGGAATTTCACTGATATTGTTGATATTTCCCGTGATACGAGGCACTTATGAAAAAAGGCATAGAATGATATATCCGAAAATTACGGCGATTTATTCGTTGGGTGTGTTTTTTGCAGGCTACGGTTTTGTTCGTGCGGCGGCTCATGAATATGCAAATGTAGGAGGCAGGTGGAGCTTGCTGTTCGGCGGATATGCTTTCATTGTATTGAATGTCGCATTGCTTGTTTTGCTGTTTGTCATTTCGACAAAAACAAAGAGGATTTCGAAGCAGATGAAAGCTCAAGCACTTGAAGCTTCTGCTGACGAATCGGAAATAAAAGTCTGATATCCAAGGACTTAATAATAAAACAAAGGAGAGAAAAATCATGTATTGTAAAAATTGCGGACAGGAGATAGCGGACAATGCCGCTGTTTGTATTCATTGCGGTGTTGCCGTTTCAAATCAGCCCGTCAATGAAATGAATAAGCAGTATCATAATGTTCCGAAATGCCGCAAATGCGGCTATGTGGGCGAATTTCAGAGAGGAAAAATGTTCAGAACGATTGACTGGGTTATCGGTCTTGCGACGATATGGTTTGGCTTCGGCATAATCTATTTCATAATCATTGCCATTATGCGCCATGACGAGAAAAATCGCGAAACAATCTGTCCTAATTGCGGCGAAAAGAACAGCGCAATGGACGTGTATTAAAGTTATTTGTATAATAAACAACAAAGTCGCAGGGTGATTCCTGCGGCTTTGTTGTTGCTTATATTTTGTTTATTCAACACCCCTGTAAAGGAGGCCTCTTGTAAATTCACCGTGCGGCTTCTTGGAGCCTTTAATATAATCCTGAATCACGAGCGACGTTTTTTCCTTGCTCTCGTTTGTAAAATAGAGGAGCATGAAGTCCATGTTTCTTATCTCGCTGAGCCTGTCCGCCATATAGACGGGAACGCTGTTGAGAATTTCGCTGCAGCCTGAGCGGCAGTCAATCGGAAATTCAATTCCTCTGCGGTCGGTCAGCTTGCCCGTGCGCTTACATTCTGCACACGATTTTCCGTTTTTCTGCGGACAGTTTCTTGTCAGCATCAACGGCAGTCTGCCGTAAGCAAAAACGCCCCTTGGTGCATCTCCGCCGATTGCCTGAGCCTGAGCCAAGGTTAGCTCGGGCGAAAGCAGGATTCGGTTTATTCCCATACCTTCGAGCGACTTTACGGAGAGCGAGTTGAACACGTTTGAGCCGATAAAGGCATTCGGTTTAAGCCTTGCTTTTTGAATAAGCACAATTCCGTCAAGTGTGCCTGCCCATGCTTCGGTTATGCCGTATTCCTTTGCGTTTTTCAGCTTTTCGAGAATCTTTTCATCATTTGAAAAAATCCCTCTCGGCACTTCGACGCTGACTCTGAGCGATTTTTTAACCTTTTGCTCGTCTCCCAGCGGCACGATGACCTGTTCGATATAATCCCAATTTTCGGGTATACTGTCAATGTCGGCAAAGCGGCAGATAAGTCTTTTTTTGCCCGGAGTGTGCGGCAAAATTTTAATATATTCGGGAGTGAAGCTCTTTGACTGAGCTTTGTTCCCGTCAAGCTTTTCGATAACCTCACGTCGGAGCTTGTTAAGTTCGGAGACGGGAATAAAAAGTCCGTCGTCAAGCTCAATATCAATATCGCCGCACAAAAATCTTGTTCCGCCGACCTTTGAAAGCTGATTATGAACCGCTTCGGCAGTTGTCGCCTTGTTCATTGCGAGCTGAGGAACCTCTCCTTCAATGAAAACGTTTTTTGCTCCCGCTCTTGCGGCAAGCGATATCGGTTCACCCTTCAAAGCCGTGAAAGCAAAATCGACAACGGTATCTGCTTTCTCTTTTTCATAGAGCTTTTCAAGCTTTTTAAGAACGCCGGATGCCGCCGTAACATCATCCTTGCGGCGAATTCCGAACATGTCATATCCGAGCTTGTTTCTGTAATAGCCGTCCGTGAAACCCGAACGGGAGAACACGGAACGCAGATCGTCTCGGAGAGCATTATCCGTCACGCCGTCCACGCTGTTGCGGCAAGCCTTGACCGCTGCGGCAACGTATTCCGGACGCTTCATTCTACCTTCTATTTTGAATGAGCAAACGCCCATTTCAGCCATTTCGGATATATAATCAATTAGTGAAAGATCCTTTAAGCTCAGGTCATGTCCTGTTCCGTTTTCGACCGAGAAGGGTAGCCGGCACGGCTGAGCGCATGCACCTCTGTTGCCGCTCCGTGAGCCGAGAACAGCACTGAAAAGGCATTGGCCTGAAACGCACATACAAAGTGCACCGTGTACAAAGCATTCAAGCTCGACAGGCGAATTTTCGCAAAGCTTTTTGATTTCATCTTTTGACAATTCACGGGGAAGAACGGCACGGGTGAAGCCGAGTCTTTTAAGTCTTTTAAGCCCTGCGGCGGTCTGGACGGACATCTGAGTTGAAGCATGAAGGGGCATATCGGGTGCCGTTCTGTGAATAAGCTCGGCAATTCCTATATCCTGCACGATAATTGCGTCAACGCCTGCCTCACATGCAAGCTGAACCGCTTCCTGTGCTTTTTCAAGCTCGCCGTCGGATACAAGAGTGTTAAGCGTTAAATGCACTTTCACGTTGTGTTTGTGACAGTATGCAACGGCTTCTCTAAGCTGCTCATCGTCAAAATTTTCTGCACTTCGGCGCGCGTTCAGATTTTTAATACCGAGATAAACGGCATCTGCTCCGCTTCGCACGGCTGCAATAAGCGCCTGGGGCGAACCGGCAGGCGCAAGAATTTCAGGTTTTATCATAGCATTTCCTTTTCTTCGAGACTGCGGCGGATGCTCCTGAGGTCTCTTGTCATGCGCTCGGCTTCACGGCGAGCCATTTCGGCTTCCGTCTTTGCCTTTGCGGCATCCTCCATGTACATCTGAATTTGAGACTTTAAAAAATCGTTTGATTTTTCAGCCTGTTTAAGCTTGTCGGCATAGTCAAGGGCGCTGAGAACCGCCGCCTGAACCTGAGAAAGTCTCGGGTGGTCGTGTATAAGACCTGTGATCGCGTCGTCAAGGTCCTCGCCGAGATTTTTCATATAGGCGATCTCCTCATCGGTCGTAATATAATAATCCAATCCTCCGATCGTGAGTCTGACTTTGTTTTTTCCCATAACTGTACCTCCGCAGAATAATTGCGAAAAACATCGCAAATATTAAGATTATAAAATCATTATACTATATTTTTCAATTTTGATAAAGAGTTTTTTCGTATTTTTTTGACATTATTTGTTTTAATAATGCATTTATATTTATTGTTATAACGTATTTAAGCCGTTATTTTGTTTAATTTTTATAATTATTTTTCTGATATGCTAAAATAATAAATATTTTTCGTTGAAGTGCATAAAATACAGGGTTGAAATTCGTATAAGCAATTTAAAATAGGGTGTTGTATTTTCTGCGAAAATGGTATAAAATAAAATTATTAAATCAGGTAATCAAGTCAGGAGGCTTTTTATGAATTATAAACTTACAAAAAAGGAAGCCAAGGAGCTTATTGTTAATAAGCTTTCGCATTTCTACGGCGTTTCGCCCGAAGAGGCTACCTATGAGCATTACTACAAGGCAATTGCCCTTATTCTTCGTGACATGATGATGCAGGGAAGAAAGGAATTCCACAATGAAGCAAAGAAATCCGATTCAAAGAAGATCTACTATCTTTGCATGGAATTTCTCATGGGCCGTTCACTCAAGAACAATCTTTACAATCTTAATCTTACAAAAACAATGGAATCCGCTCTTAAGGATTTCGGAATAAAGCTTGACAAACTTTACGACTGCGAGCCGGATGCCGGCCTCGGAAACGGCGGTCTCGGCAGACTTGCCGCCTGCTACCTTGACGGTCTTGCAAGTCAGGGCTATTACGCAAAAGGCTATTCGATTCTTTACGAATACGGCATTTTCAAACAGAAGCTTGTTGACGGTTGGCAGACCGAGCTGCCCGATTTCTGGCTTCCGGGCGGAGAGGTTTGGCTTGTTCCTCATGAGGAAGAGGCTGTTGATATCCTCTTCGAGGGCTGGGTTGACGAGAGCTGGGATAGCCAGTATCATCACGTTGAGCAGCGTGACTGCAACACGGTAAAGGCTATCCCCTACGATATGTTCGTTTCGGGCAAGGACGGCAAGGGCATCAGCGTTCTCCGTCTTTGGAGTGCAAAGGCACCCGGACTTGACATGGATATGTTCAATCAGGGCGATTATATGCGTGCAATGGAGCAGAACGCAATGGCAGAGGTTATAAGCAAGGTTCTCTACCCGTCCGATAACCATCCGGAGGGAAAAAGCCTTCGTCTTCGTCAGCAATATTTCCTTGTTTCCGCTTCGATTCAGGATATCATCAACACTCATCTGAGAATTTATGGCACTGTTGACAATCTCGCCGATAAAATCGCAATTCATATCAACGACACCCACCCGACCCTTGCAATCCCCGAGCTGATGCGAATTCTTCTCGATGACTGCGGCTACGGTTGGGATGAGGCGTGGAAGATTGTCACCGATACCGTCGCTTACACCAACCACACCGTTATGGCGGAGGCTCTTGAGTGCTGGCCCGAGGATCTTTTCAAAAGACTTCTCCCGAGAATATACGAGATCACAAAAGAGATTGACAACCGTTTTCGCAGCTATGTCTGGAATGCAACCGGTGACGCAGACAAGGTTGAACGCATGGCAATCGTTTCAAACGGGGTTATCAGAATGGCAAATATGTCCGTTGCGGGTTCACACTGCGTAAACGGCGTTTCGGCTCTCCATTCGGAGATTCTCAAGGAGAGTGTTTTCAAGGATTTCTATTCGCTCACTCCCGACAAGTTCACAAACGTTACCAACGGTATTGCTCACCGCCGTTGGCTCTGCCAGTCCAACCCTGAGCTTACAAAGCTTCTTACCGAGCTTATCGGCAACGGATTTGTCTATAACGGCGATGATCTTGAAAAGCTCAAGCCCTATGCAACCGATGCCGAGGTTCTCAAGAAACTTGAAAAAATCAAGCTTCACAACAAGGAAAGACTTACCGAGCTTGTTAAAAAATCAAACGGGGTAGAGCTTGACCCGACATCAATCTTTGACGTTCAGGTTAAAAGACTGCACGAATACAAACGTCAGCACCTCAATGCTTTCCATATTCTTTCAAAGTACCTTGCAATCAAGGAAAATCCCGACGGAGACTTCACTCCGCATACCTATATTTTTGCTGCTAAAGCTGCTCCCGGCTACTTTATGGCAAAGAAAATCATCAGCTTCATCTGCTCACTCAGCGAGCTTATCAATAACGACCCCGACGTGAGAGGACGTCTCAAGGTCGTATATCTTGAGGATTACAATGTTACAATGGCAGAGCACCTTATGCCGGCCGCCGATATCAGCGAACAGATCTCCCTTTCGGGAACGGAAGCGAGCGGCACCGGCAACATGAAACTTATGATAAACGGCGCTGTCACACTCGGCACAATGGACGGTGCAAATGTTGAAATTCACGAGGCTGTCGGTGAAGACAACATCATTATTTTCGGCATGAGCACACCCGAGGTAAACGAACTGAAGCGGGTCGGCTACAATCCGATGAACTATTATCAGAACAATGTTGATATTCGCAAGGTTGTTGATTTTATAAACGGCGGAATCAACGGCAAGGTATTCCCCGAGATAGGCGGCACTATCACACACAACGATCCTTACATGGTTCTTGCCGACTTTGCAGACTATAAAGCGGCTCAGGCTAAGGCTGAAAAGCTTTTTGCCGACAGAAAGACATGGAACCGAATGTCGCTGATGAATATTGCAGGAGCAGGACGTTTTGCCTGCGACAGAGCAATCAACGATTATGCGCGTGATATCTGGCATACAAAACCGCTCAGAAAATAAAAAATGGGCTGCCGCAGTTAGCGCAGACCAAAGATAAAACAATAAACAGAAAAGGCTATAATTCATAGAAGGTCAATCAAATGAAATGACCAAGCATGGATTATAGCCTTGTTTTATGTGTGGTGCAAATTATTTTGCTTTTTTTAGTGCTTTTCCCTCTCGCGACGCACAAGTGCATCATCGTTGAAAAAATGCTTTTTCGCATCTAACTTTGATAGCCTTGCTTACATGGGTGTTTTGTATTTAATCTCTGACGTAAACTCTGATGAGGCCTTCATCGTTTACAATCATTTTATAGCCTGCGTCAATATACGGCTGTTCGATTTCGGCTATCTTGACGGAGGTTGTTCCTCTGAGATCAAGAACAAGATAATCCGTATCAACCGCTTTGTGATAGTACTGTTCGTAAATTACGCTGCGATGCGACAGGCGCGGGACAAAAAATGTAGAAGCCGTTACGCTTGCATCATCCGGTATTTCATCAAGCACCTGAGTTATTCTCTCGTAAGCCTGCTTGTTTACGCTGTAGCTCAGCGAGTAATTTACAACTCTCGGGTACATCAGCGAAAGCATCATAACCGCACTCATTACGGCGGCGGAGAACGTCATATACACGCCCTTGTTTCTCTCGATCTCAGACAGGTTAATTACCGAAACATAGAAAAGAAACGCTGTCATTCCGAATGAATACTGCTTGCCGAGGTCGCACTGATAATAGTAGTCCGAAAGAAAGTTTATCAATAACGGGCAAACAAGAATGAGCCTTGAGAATTTTTTTGTCGCAAAAGGAAGCATTGCCAGCGGCAGGAAAAGCTGTAAGAAATAAATTATCTTTATGCTCTCGTTGTTTGTGCTTCTGAAAAGCTCATTGAAAACGAGCATCGGTGTTTTGAATACGGTCTTTATAACTCCTAAAAGTCCTTCTCCCGGGAGCTTCAGATTGGCAAATCTGTCAGACATTATTCCTTCGCCGAGATGTGAAATATATGCAACGGCGCAACCGAAATAGATTAGGGAAATTGCCATGAGAGCAAGACCTTTTTTATAATCTTTGTTTGAAACAAGAATATAAAATGCAAAAATAAAAACGTATGCAAAGGCCTCTTCTTTAACCGTAAGAACAAGAAAAGCGAAAATAAACATCGGGATTTTTTTGTTCAGCTCATAGAAAAGGAACATCCACAAAAGCAACGGAAGAATAAAACAGTTTTCATGGAAATCATAAATACATCCGTAGCTGATGGCAGGATAAGCGCAGTAGGCTATTGACAAAAAAAGCTTTACCGTTGAGTTGAGATTGTATTTTCTCATAAGAAGCCAAAGCGGAATAATGCCGCTCATCAGCAAAACGACCTGTGCAATTTGCAGGGTTATATTTGAGGGAAAAACATAATAAATCGGCAAAAGAAGATACAGGATAGGGGAAAAATGCACCGCAAAATGCGAAAGAAGCTTGTCTCTCTCACATGTTGAAAGCGGCTGAAAGCTCTCCTTAAGATTGTAATAAATATTGCAAAAAATTCCGAAATCAAAGTTAGGAGAGGTATAAATAAGCAGACGGAGAACGACGATTGCCGATACAAAAACCGCAGAAATAACGGCTACACCTATAGCTGTTGCCAAGCTTGTCTTAGGCGCAACGTCAATTTCAAGCTTTGCGAGATACGCATATCTTGCGGCGAGAAAAATCAGAGCGGCAAAGCCGAGAATGGCAAAGCTGCTTGTTACCTTCATCGACGCCTCAATCGCCAGAAGGCTTGCCGAGGCGAGCACGCATATCGGGGCGGTTCGGTCGCTGTCAAGAAAATACCGTATGCCGGTTTGTGCGGCAAAAAAAACAAGGAACAAAATGATTGCAATAAAAATATTTACCGACTGAAAAAGCTGAGCGCTTATCGTATCTCCCGAGCCGAAGAAGAACAGAATCGCTCCCGAAAAAAACCATGACGAAAAAAGCTTTGCAAGGAAATCCTTACCGACCGCCGAAATTATTTTATTGTTTTTTATTCCCATATTTCCGCAGTCCTTTCCGATAATAAAATTTTAGACATTAGATTTTAGATTTCAAATACTTACCGAGGATGTTGAGATTGCAAAAATCCGTAATTAACCAAATCACATACTCTCCGGAACGGTTATACGGAGCATTTCAAGAATGTTTTTGATTGTGTCCTTAACACAAACGCAGAGATACAAACGAGCCTGCATGAGCGCTTCATCGTCGCACTGAACGCGGCATGCGTTATAGAATTTATGGAATAGAGTTGCAAGGTCGATAACATAGCGTGTAATTTTCGCCGGGTCATAAAGTTTTGCCGAATTGACGATTTCGTTTGTGAGTCCGGAAAGATGTCTGATAAGCTCACGCTCCTCCGGAGCCTTGAGTGCTTCAAGCTCCTCCTCGGTGCAGTCACGCGGCTCAATGCCTTCGGCCTTAAGCTTTTTGATAATTGAACAAATTCTTGCGTGAGCATACTGGCAGTAATAAACAGGGTTCTGCGAGCTCTGCTCAACCGCGAGATCAAGGTCAAATTCCATCTGTGAACCCGGTTCTCTCATATTAAAGAGAAATCTAACTGCGTCAATAGGAATATCCTCGAGCAAATCTACAAGTGTGATCGCTTTGCCTGTTCTCTTTGACATTCTGACAACCTCGCCGTCACGGGTAAGGCGGACGAGCTGCATGAGGATAACGTTCAGTCTGTCGCCGCCGACGCCTATAGCGTCAAGTGCGCCCTGCATTCTTGCAACGTGACCGTGATGGTCTGCGCCCCAAACATCAATTGCCGTGTCAAAATTTCTGACCGAGAGCTTATTGCGATGATAAGCAATATCTGCGGCGAAATATGTCGGATTTCCGTTTGCACGGATAAGAACATCGTCTTTAAGCTCAAGTTTGTCAATGCTCTCCTGAGAAAGACCCTGCTTTTTCAGACGCTCGGTCTGAACATCAATATTCTTGTACCAAAGTGCTCCGTCCTTTTCGTAGGTCAAGCCCTTTTCTTTCATAAGCTCGATTGTGTCGGCAAGCTCGCCGTCGTTGTGAAGGACGCTCTCGTGGAACCATGTGTCATATTCGATTCTGTATTTTGTAAGGTTGTCCTTCATTGCCTGAATGTTCTTCGGCAATGCAAAATCAACAAGAGCCTTTCTTCGCTCCGTCTCATCGGCATTTATATATTTGTCGCCGTAAACGTCGGCAAATTCCTGCGCGCGAACCTTTATATCCTCACCGTGGTAGCTGTCCTCCGGAAGCTCAACAGCGTCCTCGCCCTTATAAATCTGCTGATATCTGACGTCGAGCGAAAGAGCAAATTTGTCAATCTGGTTGCCTGCGTCGTTGATGTAAAATTCACGGCTGACTTCATATCCTGCACGGTCAAGAACTGCGGCAAGACAATCGCCGAGTGCGCCGCCGCGGGCATTACCCATGTGCATGGGGCCTGTCGGGTTGGCGGAAACAAATTCAACATTTATTCTTTTGCCCTTGCCGTAGTCCGAACGGCCGTAGTCCTTGCCCTCTGCACGGATATCCTTGAGAATATCGGCATAGTAGCGGTCGCCGAGATAGAAATTGATGAATCCTGGACCTGCGACTTCGACCCGCTCGAAATATGTGCCTTCAAGGCTTACTTCGGCGATAATCGCATCTGCAATTTTTCTCGGAGCATTTTTGAGCTCTCTTGCCCATGTCATTGCGGCATTGGTCGAGAAATCGCCGTTCGCTCTGTCGGCAGGGATCTCAACATTAAATGTGCCCGACGGAACGGCTGCAAGCGTGCCCTTTTCGGCAGCCTTTTCCGAAGCGCAGGTTATTATTTTTTTAAGTTCGTTCTGAACCTCGTTTACTATATATGACATTTACATCATTCCTTTCGGTTTGAGGAAATTTACGTTTTCTCTTATTGAATGGCAATGCACTTTTTACTCATCCTTCCCCTGGTTGAATCAAGGGGAGGATGAGAACCTTTGCTATTTCTTATAATATATTTTTCTCCGCCGTTATGCGGATCCTGTTCTTGCTCAAAAGTGTTCCTTCGGCATCAAGCTCATAAGAGAATTCAAGCTTTATGAGCCTGCCTGCTTTGAATTCCGAGGACACCATTGAGCCGGAAATTCCCATCATAAAGTTGCCCACGGGGGTTGCGTAGCAGCAAATATTCCGTCTGCCCTTTTCAATTTTCATGACCGTATTGTATGCGCCCTCACGGGTTATTTCAACACAACAGCCTCCCGTCACGCTTATGCAGGTTTTACACCCCTTCATCTCGTCCGACGGTTCGTTGTATTTCACGGTGTAATGTCCTGCACTGCCCTCGATATCGGCATTTGTTATCATCTCGGAACGCTCGGGTCTGCCGTCAGTCAGATGCATATCGTGAATCGTAATCAGGCAATTCATCTGTCCCACTTCTCCATTGCAAGGGTGAGAAGTCTGTCGATCAGCTCGCTGTACGGGATTCCGGATGCGGCGAACATCTTAGGATACATTGAGATCGAAGTGAAGCCCGGAATCGTGTTCGGCTCGTTGAGCATAACCTTGCCGTCGCTGTGTCTTACAAAGAAATCGACTCTTGCAAGTCCGCTGCAGCCAAGAGACTTATATGCGTTGCAAGCCGCCGTTCTGACTTCGTCAATCTTCTCCTGCGGCAGTCTTGCCGGAATGTGAAGCTCGCTCGACGGGTTGACGTACTTTGCCTCATAATCGTAAAAATCGTTGCAGGGAACTATCTCACCGCAGATTGAAGCTATCGGTTCTTCATTTCCGAGAACGGCGCACTCGACCTCCATTCCGTCAACACCTTCTTCAAGAACGATTTTGCCGTCCTCATTGAAAGCCTTGCCGATAGCCTTTTTGAGAGAAGCTGCATCAACAGCCTTGGTTACGCCGACCGATGAGCCTGCGTTTGCGGGCTTGACAAAAATCGGAAATCCGAGATAATCCTCAGCTTTTTTATTGTATTCTTCGGGAGCCTTGCCGTATTCGTATTTTGTGAAGCCGAGCCACTTCGCCTGCGGGATGCCTGCGGCGTCGGCAAGGGTATTTGTCATTGCCTTATCCATGCAGCAAGCCGAGGAAAGCATATCACAGCCGACAAAAGGAATCCCTGCGACCTGGAGAAAGCCCTGAATCGTTCCGTCCTCGCCGTTCTTGCCGTGGAGCACCGGGAAAACAACGTCAATATGTATTTTTTCGATTCCGTCATCATTAAAAACAATGATTCCGTGATCCTCACGGTCAGGCGAAATAACTGCTTTCGTGAGTGATTTTTTGTCCTCAAGCCACTTGTCATCGGGGAGCTTTGCAACATCGCCGTCATACTTGAACCAGCGGCCGTCCTTTGTTATCCCGATAAGGATAATATTATATTTATCCCTCGGAGTGTTCTCGATTACGGAGCGTGCGGAAACGACCGAAACATCATGCTCGCTCGATACGCCGCCGAAAAGAATAAGTGCGTTTTTCATTGGAGTCACATCCTAAAATAATGATATATTAACAGGTATTTTTTCGCATTTTATTAAAAAAACGCCGCTGAAAATTATACCGAGTTTAAATCAACGGTCACTATACCTATACACAATAGTTTATGTTAACATAATAGTCAAATCAAGTCAAGAAAAAAAGCTTTTTGATGATATTTCTCCATACAAATTTGCAAAAAAATAGTGACAAAAACCTATTTATATGATATAATCTTATTTGTTATGTACAGTAGTATAACTATGCTTATTTTAAGGAGAAAAAGACATGGAACTTAACGAAGCTCTCGGTTTGATAATGAAGGGTATAGAAAGCACAATGAGCGATCACGGCTTCAGCGCGGTAATTCCCGAAGGAACCGAAAAAGGTGCCGTTCCCGTTGCCGTGAAGAACGGCAGCTCGATACTCACCTACACAGGTAAGAAAGGCTCGATAAAGATTGAATTCCTTGAGGGAAAAATTTCTTTGCTCTGCGCTCAGTCGCAGGCAGCGGAGGCCGTTGACGATGACTATAAAAAGGTCACAATGACACTTTTCAATCCCGATAAAGCCGACAGCAAAGATATAAAGTATCTGGTCAATGATTTCTGCGACGGTATAATTGAAGTTTACGGCGGCAAGAACAAGGGCTCCAAGAAGCTCCCTCAGCCCGTTTCCAAGGCGGAGGCAAAGAGCGGCGCGGCTTACTATGACGTCAACACTCTCGGCAGCAGATTCGTTGTTATCTATCCCGAGCTCAAGGAGGTCTACAGAGCCAACGTTACGAAATACGGCGAATTTCTTGCCGACGATTTCTTCCTCAATTACGGTAACGCAAAGGTTCGTGAGACCGTTCAGCGCAACGATCCGACCCAGATGAGAAAACTCTTTAATATGTTAAATGAGATATACAATGACGGCACAAATCAGACTCAGAGCGTTATTGTCGTAACGATTCTCGGCTCGCTCTATGACGATGAGCAGTTGCTTGCAAACTGCGTTGACTATATGGGCGACATGACACTTTCCGTTATTGAAACGAACAAGCTTCTCAGAAAATCATCCGTAAGGGCAAAGCTGGAGCATCCGCCCCTTTATAAGCCCAAGAAGCAGAAAAAATCATTTATGAACAGACTGAACGGAGGTAATTAACCGTGGCAAACGAAGAAAAGAATGAACCTATAATTGCCGTGGCAGAGGTGAGCGGTGAGGAACTGCTTGACGATGCTATGGATACGGTCGTCACCGAGGAATACGGCGCCGATCAAATACAGGTTCTCGAAGGTCTCGAAGCCGTTCGTAAAAGACCGGGTATGTACATCGGATCGACAGGTCCGAGAGGCTTGCATCACCTTGTTTATGAAATCGTCGATAACTCGATCGACGAGGCTCTCGCAGGCTTCTGTACCCACATTGAGGTTGAAATCCTCCCCGGTAATATAATTTCAGTCCGTGATAACGGCCGCGGTATACCGGTTGCAACGCACGAGAAAATGGGTATACCTACTTTGACGGTTGTTCTCACCGTTCTGCACGCAGGCGGTAAGTTCGGCGGCAGCGGCTACAAGGTTTCCGGCGGTCTGCATGGCGTCGGTTCATCGGTTGTTAACGCTCTTTCCGAGTGGATGGAGGCCGAGGTTTCCCGTGACGGACATGTTCACTATCAGAAGTTTTCACGCGGCAACGCCGTTTGCGATATGAAGATTATCGGCGATACGGACGAAACGGGTACTCTTATCCGCTTCAAGCCGGATCCCGAAATTTTCACTGAAACGACCGAATACGATTTTGACGTTCTCGAAAGACGACTTCGCGAGTCGGCATTCCTCAACGCAGGACTTTCAATAAAGCTTAAGGATTCAAGAGATCCAGAAAATGTTGTTGAAAAGGTTTACTGCTATGAAGGCGGTCTGTCAAGCTTTGTTGAATACATCAACACAAGCCGTGCGCTTACCCCGCTTCACACACCCCCGATTCACATTTCAACGACCGTCGGCGACAAATACGCCGAGGTTGCGATGGCATATAATGACAGCTACAACGAAATCATTCTTTCGTTTGCAAATAATGTTCATACCATCGACGGCGGTACTCACGAAACAGGATTCAAAACCGCTCTGACCCGTGTTTTCAACGATTACGGAAGAAAATACGGCATACTCAAGGACAGTGACAAAAAGCTCTCGGGCGAGGATGTCCGTGAGGGACTTTCCGCAGTCATCAGCGTTAAGCTGACCGAGGCTCAGTTTGAGGGCCAGACCAAGGGCAAGCTTGGCAATACGGAAATGACAGGTATTGTTTCATCACTCGTTTATGATAAGCTGATGACATATTTTGAGGAAAATCCGTCCGTTGCAAAAGCGATATTCTCCAAGGCTCTCGACGCATCAAGAGCAAGAGAAGCCGCAAGAAAGGCACGCGACCTTGCACGACGCAAAGGCGCACTCGAAAGCAATTCGCTCCCCGGCAAGCTCGCCGACTGCACCGAAAAGAGTGCGGACAGCACCGAGCTTTACATCGTCGAGGGTGATTCGGCAGGCGGCTCCGCCAAGGAGGGTCGTGACAGACAGTTCCAGGCTATTCTTCCTCTTTGGGGAAAGATGCTCAACGTTGAAAAGTCACGCCTTGACAAGGTTATCACAAACGAAAAGCTTATCCCGATCGTTACCGCTCTCGGTACGGGCATAGGCGAAGATTTCGATATAAACAAGCTTAGATATGACAAGGTCGTTATCATGGCGGATGCCGATGTCGACGGTGCTCATATCAGAACGCTTCTGCTGACATTCTTTTTCAGATATATGAGACCTCTGCTTGACACGGGTCACGTTTATCTCGCCCAGCCGCCTCTTTTCAAGGTTAGCAAGGGCAAAAAGCACGTTTACGCTTTCTCCGATGAGGAGCGTGACAGACTCACGGAAGAAATGGGCGGCGGCTGCGACATTCAGAGATACAAAGGTCTCGGTGAGATGGATCCCATTCAGCTTTGGGAGACCACCATGGATCCGAAAACAAGAATCATGCTCCGCGTTACTCTTGAGGATGCAATGGAGGCTGACGAAACCTTCTCCATTCTTATGGGTGACAAGGTTGAGCCTCGCCGTGATTTCATAGAAAAGAACGCCAAGTACGTTCAGAATCTTGATGTATAAAGGAGGGAAACAGACATGGCTAAGCAGGACGGTTATCATCCGGATGAAAACTTCAAAGAAAATCTGGAGAATACAACCATATATAATGTAGATATCAATAAGGAAGTCAGAAAAGCCTTCCTTGACTATTCAATGTCGGTTATTGTTTCCCGTGCATTGCCCGACGTGCGTGACGGCTTGAAACCAGTTCACCGCCGTATACTTTATACAATGTATGAAAACAACCTGACTCCCGACAAGGCTTACCGTAAGTGCGCCGACACAGTCGGTTCGGTTCTCGGTCGCTATCATCCCCACGGTGACGCTTCCGTTTATGACGCAATGGTTCGTCTTGCGCAGAGCTTTTCAATGAGATACACTCTTGTTGACGGTCACGGTAACTTCGGTTCAATTGACGGCGACCCGCCGGCTGCTTACCGATATACCGAGTCAAGAATGAGCAAAATGGCTCTCAAAATGTTGACCGATATCGACAAGAACACAATAGATTTTACAACAAACTACGATGACAGACTCAAGGAGCCGACAGTTCTTCCGTCCCGTTTCCCGAATATTCTTGTAAACGGTTCAATGGGTATTGCTGTCGGTATGGCTACGAATATTCCGCCGCACAACCTCCGTGAGGTCATTGACGGAATGTGCTGCCTCATTGACAATCCCGATGCTTCGCTCGACGAGCTTATGGAGCACATCAAGGGACCCGATTTCCCGACCTACGGCATTATTATGGGTCGCTCGGGAATGAGAGCCGCTTATGCAACAGGCCGCGGAAAGATAGTTGTCCGTGCCCGTGCGGAAATCGTTGAGAAAAAGAACGGTCGCTTTGAGATCAAGGTTACCGAAATTCCTTATAACGTTAATAAAGCGAGACTTATTGAGAGCATAGCAGATCTTGTCAAGGATAAGAAAATTGAGGGTATCTCAGATATCAATGACTATTCCTCAAAGGCAGGTATGCACATTTCGATTGACCTCAAGCGTGATGCAAATCCGCAGGTTGTTCTCAATCAGCTTTACTCTTACACTCAGCTTCAAACAACCTTCGGAGTAATTCTTCTTGCAATTGTCAACGGTGAGCCTAAAATTCTTACTCTCAAGGAGATTCTTCAGAATTATATTGATTTCCAGAAGGAAGTTGTTACGAGAAGAACTCAGTACGATCTTAAAAAGGCTCAGGACAGAGCGCATATCCTTGAAGGACTTCTCACCGCTCTTGATTTTATCGACGAGGTTATCAATATTCTTCGTAATTCAAAGAGCGTCAACGAAGGTAAAGAAGCCCTCATGACCCGCTTCGGCCTTGACGATGTTCAGGCACAGGCGATAGTTCAGATGCGTCTCGGTCAGTTGACAGGCCTTGAAAGAATCAAGATTGAAGACGAGCTTGCCGAGCTTAAAGCAAAGATTGCCGAATTTCTCGAGCTTCTCGGTGACGAGCATAAGCTCCTCGGACTTGTTAAGGCAGAGGCTATGGAAATTGCCGATAAATACGGCGACGACCGCCGCACGGAGATAATGAACGTTTCCGGCGAGGTTGATATTGAGGATCTTATCCCCGAGGAAACCTGCGTATTTACTCTTACCGATTTCGGCTATATTAAGCGTATTCCGATGTCCGAGTACCAGACTCAGCGCAGAGGCGGTAAAGGAATTAAGGGTCTTACAAGACGCGAGGACGATATCGTTAAGACGATGTTCACCGCTTCGACCCATGACCATATTGCATTCTTCACCTCAAAGGGCAGAACATTCAGGCTCAAGGGTTATGAAATCCCCGAGGGTTCACGAACCAGTAAGGGAATGAATATAGTCAACCTGCTTCCGCTTGAAGGCGGAGAGACAATCTCTTCAATGAACTGCGGCAGAGGTGACGACTACAAATATCTTTGTATGTTTACGCGCAACGGTATTATCAAGCGTTCGGCAGTTACCGAGTACGCTAATATCCGCCGCACCGGTGTTATCGCCATCACTCTTGACGAGGGCGACGAGCTCGCATGGGTCAAGATGACAAAGGGAAACGACGATATCATTGTTGCGACCAAGAAAGGTATGTCCATTCGTTTCAATGAGAACGACGCGCGACCGATAGGCAGAACCGCACGAGGAGTTAAGGCAATTGAGCTTGCCGAGGGCGACGAGGTTATCGGCGTTGCAACTGTTGAAGAAGGTAAATCTATCCTCACCGTCAGCGAAACGGGCTTTGGACGTGTCAGCGACTTTGACAATTACCGTGTTCAGTCCAGAGGCGGTAAGGGTCTTATCAATTACCATACAGAAAAGAACGGCGATGTTGCCGCAGTTACATCTGTCAGCGATGATAATGACATCATTCTCATCTCCTCCGACGGAATTATCATTCGTATTCCTGCAGACGGAATCAGCAAGTTTGCCCGTCCGTCAAAGGGCGTTCGTGTAATGAGAGTTTCCGAGGGCGAAAAGATTGTAACTCTCACTCCGGTTGAAAAGGAAGAGGAAGAGACACCTTCTGAGGAAAACTCAGAGGATGGAGCAACTCAGGCCGATAACTCCGCGGAGGAACAGCCGCAAGAATAATTGCATTAAAGATTGACTTATTATTGTTGAAATGAGCTGTTAAGATGAAAAAATGCGCTTGCTTTTTTAAAAATAACTATCATTACATTATTCTTATGCTGACTTTTGCGGCAATCTTGTGTGTGACACTCAGTGCAGATCTCTTTGGTGACGACTATTTTTACATGAAACCTGCCGTTTCATCTTTTCCTGTTATTTTGCAATTTTTAAAATGGCACATATTGAAATGCAACGGCAGAACTCTTGTTCATATTTTTGTTCTCATTTTTTTGAGAAACAGCGTTACCGTTACTGTTTGGCGCATACTTTCTGCGGCAGCGATGACAGCACTTTGTTGGTTTATTCCAAGGCTGTTTTTTGATGACAAAAAATTATTCAGGCTTGGAGTTTGTGCAGCCTCATTTGTTCTGATGACGGTTCGACCGAATATGTACAATCAGTCGGTTTACTGGCTAACGGGTTCGATAAACTATTTGTTCCCGATTTTGCTTTTGGTTGTTATAATGTCCGTTTCTTTGAAGAAAGAAAATTCAAAGTGGCTTTTTCCTCTTGCATTTCTTTGCGGCGCAACGGTTGAACAAATCGGAATGATGTGCATAGGTTGGTTCGTTTTGCTGGTTATAAATGAAAAAATCAGCCGAAATAAATTCAACAAGCATTTTTTAGGTTGCATCGTTTTTTCGATTGTGGGCTTCCTGACAATTGTATTTTCTCTGGGAACCTTCACAAGAATGACAAATCAGGGCGAGCTTAACGAGCAAAGTTTTTTTACTGTTCTGTTGGCAATGGCAAGGAAAAACTGGCTTGATAACATAAGCATCTATATTATGATTATCCTGCTTTCCGTGTCATTCTGCATCTGGTCTTACCGATTTAGGAAAAAGAATAGATTTACATGCACTGTTGCCGGAATTGTAATGCCGATTTTTGCCGTCCTGTTTGTGCTGAATTCCCTGTTGAGGTTCTACGTGACTTTTTACGGAATGTTCCTGCAAAGGGAAATTGATTTCGGCGAAAAAACGAACAGTATTTTTCTGATTTTATGGATTATATACTTTGCTTTGTTTGTTTTTCTTTCACTTTATTCCGCTGTTTTGATTTACACGGAAAAGCATGACTTTGTTCCGATTGTTGCTCTGATTCTTGCTTACGGTTCACAGCTTATGATGGTGATGACTAAGACGGTGCTGTTCCGAACCTGTTTCCCGGCTATAATCTTTTTTGCAATTTATCTGGTGTATTCATATGCTGTCTTTGCAAACAAGATTTTAAAATCAGAGCCGACTGAGCAATGCGGAAAGCTTTTGAACCTCGGAAGAATCGCTGTGTGCATCGCTTGCATTTTTGCCTGCGTATTTCAGTTGCATTTCGGAGTGAAAGGGGATTGCCTTTTCAAAGAGGATAAGCAGAGCATCAAACCTTATAACCATGAGGAAATGGAACAAATGCTTGATCAGATGGATATTTCCATTAAAGAATACTATTCAAGTGAGAATTCAGATCTTAAACTCAAATATGATCCGTATGATTTTTCACTTTACAAATAATATAACGGAGGTAATTTATGAATATTGCTATTATTGCTCATGACGCAAAAAAAGAACTTATGACTCAGTTCTGCATTGCATATTGCGGAATTCTCAGCCGTCACAGGCTCTTTGCAACAGGCACAACAGGCAAGCTTGTTGCCGACGCAACAGGTCTTGAAATTACGACATTCCTGCGTGGCTCACAGGGTGGAGATCAGCAGATCGGAGCTCTCATTGCCTGCAACGAAATAGATATGCTTCTCATCTTTAACGATCCCCTCGATCCGAAGGAGCATGAGCCCAATGTTTCAAGCCTGCTCAGGCTTTGCGACGTTCACAACGTTCCTGCGGCAACGAATATTGCCACGGCTGAGGCTCTTATTCATTCGCTTGACAGAGGCGACCTTGATTGGCGTGACATTGTCAATCCGAAGTATTGATTTTAAAATAACCTATCTGTGCTGTGCGGCAAAAAAGATATTTGCCGTGCGGGCAGGATAGTTGTGTCCTGAAAATTATATACACGGCGGAGGAAAAACATGCGCTGTAAAAATTGCAAGAAAGAGATTAACCCCAATTTCATTAAATGTCCGCATTGCGGAAAACCGATAAAACGCAAAAAGCAGAGAGATAAAAAAGAGCTTGCTCTTTCAGTTGGTTTCTTCGGTGTCGGTACGCTTTTTGTAATTCTTGCCTTTTTCAGCCTGTTTTTCAAGTGCGCCTATTATTCCGAAATTGCAATGATAATTTCGGTTATCGTTTTTCTTGTCTGTGTACCGTTTATTTACGGTAATTATAAGGGATTGCCGCAAAAGACAGCCGAAATCCTCGGCGCTGTTCTGTCACTGCCTTTTATCGGCAATTGGCTTGCTATTGTCGTCTTTGCAAAGGTGAGCGTAAATTACGGAGGCTTAGCAGATTTCTATTATATTTTTTCACTTGCCGCATTTGTTCTGACGGATATAATTCTTTTGCTCAGGGCTGCAGGCGTTTTTAAGAAGCCATATGCTCTTTCGTGGCTGTCATTGGCGCTCGGAATTGCAAGCGTAATTTTTACTGTCGTATATTTTGCAATATCGGGTGTTGCCAAAAGCTTAGCGGTAGCCATAATTGCCGCGCAGGCGCTTCTTCCCGAATACATGGCTTTCCATATACTTATGACGGACTACGGAAAAGAAAAAGATATGATTAAAAACAGATAACAGTGAGGCTTAAGGCAATATCGCACAATTGAGTTGCGTAAATTGCACAGCATGACGAAAATAGATTTAAGCAAGGCATACGCCTCGATTTTTGCGGCATTGCCTTGATAATATAACTCAGTGAGGAGTTTTAAAAATATGGCACTTATAACCAAGGCAATCAAGGGAACGCAGGATGTTCTTCCCTCCGAGAGCCACAAAAACCAGTTTATCGAAAGCACATTGCTCAATATTGCAAAGGATTTCGGATTCAGAGAGATCCGCACCCCTGTTTTTGAGCATACGGAGCTTTTCACACGTTCGGTCGGAGACACAACGGACGTTGTTCAGAAAGAAATGTACACATTTAACGATAAGGGCGGCCGTTCAATTACCCTCAGACCCGAGGGAACAGCAGGTGCAGCAAGAGCTTTCCTTGAGCACGGGCTTCAGAACGAGCCAATGCCGCAGAAGGTCAGCTATGTAACCTCATGCTACCGTTATGAAAAGCCACAGGCAGGCAGACTGCGTGAATTTCACCAGTTCGGTGTTGAGTGCTACGGTACAGCTTCTCCTGCCGCAGACGCAGAGGTTATCTCGCTCGGCAATGATATTTTCGGATTCCTCGGAATTGACAGAATCAGTCTTGAGATAAATTCAATCGGTTGTCCGACCTGTCGCAAGAAGTATCAGGAAGCTCTGAAGGCATATTTTGAGTCCCGTAAGGACGAGCTTTGCGACACCTGCCGTGAAAGACTTGAAAGAAATCCGATGAGAATTCTCGATTGCAAAAGCCCGATTTGTCACGAAATCGGACAGGACGCACCGATAATTCTTGATTATCTCTGTGACGAGTGCCACAACCACTTTGAAAAAGTAAAAATGTACCTTGAAGCGATGAACATTTCATACACGGTCAATCCGCACATCGTAAGAGGTCTTGATTATTATACACGCACGGTATTTGAGTTTGTGACCGACGCTCTCGGTGCACAGAGTGCAGTTTGCGCAGGCGGTCGCTATGACGGACTTGTTGAAGAAATCGGCGGTCCTCACGTTCCGGCGCTCGGCTTTGCACTCGGACTTGAAAGAATTCTTCTCCTTCTTGAGGCGCAGGGAATCGCACTCCCGGCTGCGGACGTTCCTGAGATTTACATCGGCAGCATCGGCGATGCGGCTTTGACTAAAGCTGCGGCTCTTGCACTTGAGCTTCGTCAGTCCGGCATCGGCGCACAGTTCGACGTTGTCGGCCGTTCCGTAAAGGCTCAGATGAAGTTTGCCGACAAAATCGGTGCAAGGTTTACAACGATTATCGGTGACGACGACCTCACGGCAGGCGTTGCAAAGGTCAAAAATATGGAAAGCGGCGAAACACAGGAGATTTCTCTTGACAGCTTTTCCGATGATTTTATGGAATATTCACTTCAATCGGCAGCCATGAAGCTTCAAGGCACTGCCGCTGAGGATATGGATAGTATAGATTTAAGCAAATTTTTAGGAGGCTTAATATAATGGACTTTATGACAGGCTTAAAGCGTACCGATTATTGCGGCGATCTCAGAATCGGCGACGTCGGCAGAGAGGTTGTCGTTGCAGGCTGGGTACAGCGTCAGCGTGACCTCGGCGCACTTATTTTTATCGACTTGCGTGACAGAACAGGTATCGTTCAGCTCGCATTCGGTGAAAACACAGACAAGAAAATCTTCGACAAGGCTTTTTCGGCAAGAAGCGAATTTGTTCTCATGGCAAAGGGTGTTGTCCGTGAGCGTTCTTCAAAGAACATGGAGATACCGACAGGTGAAATTGAGGTTGATGTCAATGATCTTCGTATTCTTGGCAAGAGCGAGACTCCGCCGTTTGAAATTGTTGAGAATTGCCAGACTTCCGAGCTGACAAGACTTAAATACCGCTATCTTGACCTTCGTCGTCCCGACCTTCAGCGCAACATTATCATGCGCCACAAGATTTGTAAGATTACCCGTGACTATTTCGACGAGAACGGCTTCATCGAGATTGAAACCCCGATTCTTATCCGTTCCACTCCCGAAGGAGCAAGAGATTTCCTTGTTCCCAGCCGTATTCACAACGGTTCCTTCTATGCGCTTCCGCAGTCGCCTCAGCTTTACAAGCAGCTTTCAATGGTTGCGGGCTTTGACAGATATATGCAGATCGCACGCTGTTTCCGTGACGAAGATCTTCGTGCCGACCGTCAGCCCGAATTTACACAGATCGACCTTGAAATGTCATTCGTTGACATGGAGGACGTTCTCAATATCGGCGAGGGATACATGAAGCGAGTTTTCAAAGAGGCTCTCGGCGTTGATATTCAGCTTCCGCTTCCGAGGATTACTTATAAAGAGGCCATGGAGCGCTTCGGTTCGGACAAGCCCGACACACGTTACGGTATGGAGCTTTATGATCTTAGCGATATCGTTAAGGACTGCGGCTTCGGAGTGTTCTCCAATACAGTCAAGGACGGCGGCTCTGTACGAGGCATTACAGCAAAAAATGCTTTCAAGTCACTTTCAAGAAAAGAGATAGATAAGCTCACCGATTCGGTTAAGGGTAATGGCGCAAAGGGTCTCGCATGGGCAAGAATTGCTGAGGACGGAACTGTTTCCTCATCATTTGCAAAGTTTATCACCGAGGACGAGCTCAAGGCTATTCTTGATAAGGCAGGCGCAGAAGCAGGCGACGTTGTTCTCATCATCGGCGACATTAAGAATTCAATTGTTTTCAACGCTCTCGGTGCACTCCGTCAGGAGGTTGCAAAGAGACTTGACATCATTCCGGAGGGTCAGTACAATCTACTTTGGATCACGGAGTTCCCGTTCTTCGATTGGGACGAGGACAGCAAGACTTGGGTTGCTATGCACCATCCGTTTACCGCTCCGATGGACGAGTGCCTTGAATATCTCGAAACAGATAAGGCAAAGGTAAGAGCAAAGGCTTACGACCTTGTTCTCAACGGAATCGAGCTTTCATCCGGTTCAATCAGAATCACGAATCCTGAGCTTCAGAGCAGAATTTTCACCCTTCTCAACCTCACTCAGGAGGAAGCTTACGCAAAGTTCGGTTATCTGCTTGACGCATTCAGATACGGCGCACCGCCGCACGGCGGAATGGGCATCGGCCTTGACCGTCTTGTTATGCAGATGCTCGGCTGTGACAGCTTGAGGGATGTCGTCGCATACCCGAAGGTTCAAAACGCAAGCGAGCCGATGACAGGCTGCCCGGCAGAGGTTGACAATCTCCAGCTTGACGAACTCGGAATTAAGCTCAAAACAGAATAAAAAACTCGACCGCTTTCGCAATAGGGAGCGGTCGTTTCTATTGCAGGAAAAGTAAAAAGCACTCCGAAAAATCAAATTCTCGGAGTGCTTTTACTGTTTTCAATTCATCAGTCGATCTCAACGGAGATTTTCTGATTGTTTCTGTTAGCTGCCGAACGCATGACCGTACGGATAGCTTTGGCAATTCTGCCCTGCTTGCCGATAACACGACCCATATCGTCAGCTGCAACATGAAGATGGTAAACAATAACGCCGTCTTCGTCAATATCGTCAACGGTTACGTTTACCGCATCGGGATCGCTTACGAGTCCTTTTGCAATCTGTACCAATAATTCATTCATCATTGTTACCTCGTTTGATTATTTAACGATGCCGCTCTTCTTGAGAAGATCCTTGACGGTATCTGTCGGCTGTGCGCCGTTTGCAAGCCACTTTGCGGCTGCCTCTGCATCAATTTTGATTTCAGCAGGGTTCTTCATCGGATCATATGTGCCGATCTCCTCGATGAATCTGCCGTCACGGGGATACTTTGAATCCGCAACAACAACACGGTAGAAAGGTGCTTTCTTTGCGCCCATACGGCGAAGTCTGATTTTAACCATTGTAAAATTCCTCCAAAAATAAAAATTATAAATAATATATCAATCACGCAAGTGATAAGTGCGTGTTTGAAAGCTTAAGACAAGGCATGAGCCGCAATTTGTGCGGTAATGCCTTAAATGTTAAAGCCCTTGAGCTGAGAAAGGTCCGGGCGACCTCTTCTGCGTTTTTTGCCCTTACCGTTCATCTGCTTGAACATCTTTTGCATCTGCTTATGCTGTGTGAGAAGTTTGTTGACCGCTTCAACATCCTGACCCGAACCTGCGGCAATTCTCTTTTTGCGAGAGGGATTGATAATCTCGGGCTTTTCACGCTCATGAGGAGTCATGGACTCAATTATTGCACGAACTCTGTCAAACTGGCGTTCATCAATATCAATGTCTTTAATTTGCTTCTCGACGCCGGGGATAAGCGAAAGAGTGTCTTTGATAGAACCCATGCGGCGAATCTGTGCCAACTGGTCAAGCAGGTCGTTCATGTCAAACTTGTTTTGCTTGAGTCTCTTTTCAAGCTCCATTGCCTTTTTCTCATCAAGAGCCATTTCAGCTTTTTCAATAAGAGAAAGCATATCGCCCATGCCGAGGATTCTCGATGCCATTCGATCCGGGTGGAAGGTGTCAAGATCGGTAAGCTTTTCACCTACGCCGACAAACTTAATCGGTTTGCCTGTAACGGCTCTTGTTGAAAGCGCCGCACCGCCACGGGTATCACCGTCGAGCTTTGTAAGAACGATGCCGTCAATGCCGAGCGCATCGTTGAATGATGTCGCTACATTGACTGCGTCCTGACCGGTCATTGCATCGACAACAAGCAGAATTTCATGCGGTTTGACCTCTGCCTTGATGTTCTTCAGCTCGGTCATAAGCTCCTCATCAATGTGCAGACGTCCGGCCGTGTCGAGGAAAACATAGTCATATCCGTGATCCTTGGCGAGCTTAATAGCTTCCTTGGCAATTTCAACGGGATTTGTCTGACCCATTTCAAAAACGGGAACGCCGATGCTTTCGCCGACAACCTGCAACTGCTTGATAGCGGCAGGACGGTAAATATCGCAGGCGGCAAGGAGAGGCCTGTGACCCTCATTCTTGAGCATCAAAGCAATCTTTGCGCTGTGGGTTGTTTTACCGGAACCCTGAAGACCGCACATCATAACGACTGTCGGGGGATGATTGGCAACCGCAAGACGGGCTTTTGTTCCGCCCATGAGCTCGGTCAGCTCTTCGTTGACAATTTTAATAACCATCTGAGCAGGAGTAAGGCTTTCCATAACCTGCTCTCCGACGGCTCTCTTTGTAACCTTTTCGGTAAAGTCCTTGGCAACCTTGTAGTTAACGTCCGCCTCAAGCAGAGCCAGACGAACCTCACGCATTGCGCTGCGGACGTCCGCTTCGGTCAACGAGCCCTTGCTTTTCAATCGCTGAAAAGCGGCTTCAAGTCTTTCTGAAAGACCGTCAAATGCCATTCGGCACACCACCTTGTTTTAAGAATAATCCTCCGCGAGGAGCATACCTGCCACGGCTTTGATCTTCGCCGTTGCATCGTTAATCTCCTTGGAAAGAGTGTTTTTGCGGTTATATGCGGCGATTTCGTCGGAAACCTCAATAATCTCGCTCAGACCGCTTTTCATATTTTCGAATCGGGCAACCAGTCCAAGGCGATTTTCCATATTAACAAGCTGACTTTCGGCTCGCTTAATGGCGTCACGCACTCCTTGACGGGTTATGCCCTCGTTGGCTGCAATTTCGGCAAGTGAGAGATCGTCATTGTAGTAATAGCTGATAAAGGTACGCTGCTTTTCGGTCAGCAGGTCGCCGTAAAAATCAAGCAACAGTGTTATGTCAAGATTTTTACTCATCTCACTCGTCCTTTCAAAAAAATGCCTGTAAAGTTTTTTGCTTTACAGGCATGTATTATACATTATTTGATTTGTATTGTCAAGTGTTTATTGAAAAAATCGGTCTATATTTAATTCAATTTACGAACATGCAGGCTTTTCGCTTAAAACAATCATATCTTTTATTTTATAAAACACTTTTCTTATGGCAAGACCTACAAAATAAACTGCTATACCTGTAATGAATGATAAAGCGTATCCGATTAAAAGCAATTCAATGTTACCGATATCATCGTGTCCTGTAAACCGTAGAGTCAATTCTTTTATATTATGTACCCAAAAATAATGCGTCATAAACAAAATCATACTGCTTTTTCCGAGGAACAAAGAAAAACGATTATCAAATTTTCCGTTAAAATAGGAATGTTCGCTAACGGTAATCACCAGGCCGATAAAAATAAGTATCACTGCCGCATAATCAAAGCGTTTTACGGGATCACTTCTGCATGCAATCATAAAGGCAAAGGCGAAAATATAGCTAATCAGCTCCGCTGTTGTCAAAATCACTTTGCCTGACCTTGAGAGCTTAAGGTTTTTCAATTTATCCGAAAGCTCTCCTACAAGCATCCCGAGAGTGAGCATCGCTATTGCTCGAAGAATTCCCGGATTGATAAGAAAGCTGTTAAAAAAAGGTTCAGCCTCGAAGGAATGAAAAATCCGCATGACATATCCCATATTCAAAAGAACAATCGGAAGAGAAAAATATTTTATGTAAACATCATAGTATCTTCTGACGATAGGGTATAAAACAAACAGACTGAAAAACAATGCTGCCAAAAACCATACAGTTCCGGTATATGAAATACTCGGAAACCTAAAAATCTGCAGGAAAAGAAGGTCGCTGATGCAGTATAAAATGCTATTTAATAATCTTATATGCCTTAGTATAATATTTAAAATACAAAAAAATCCGACTGCGGCAAAATAAAACGGGTAAATAGACTTTATTCTTGAGAGAAAATATTTCCATGAAGATGTTAAAGTATCCGATATCGGTTCTTTTTGATGTAATTCTTTGTCCTTTTTTAGCTTCCTGCCAAGAAAGAGTCCGGAAATCATGAAGAAAAACTCTACACCTAAATATCCGGAAGCTCCGAAGAAGTATCTGACTTCCTGCGGAAAATGCACGAGTATAATAAGCATGCAAAAAATGAATCTTAGAATTTCTATATTGCTGTTTCTCTTTTTTGTCATTTATTCGTCTCCTTGTTGCCGTTTTTATTTTTAATAATATATATCCTGTTGAAAATTCTTTAAAACGCCTTTAATGTTCTAAAACGAAATCATAAAACGGGAATTTCAACAAAAAGTGTGGAAAATTCTGTGGAAAATGTTGAAAACTCTTAAATCATACCGTTGTAAAAATCATATGCAACTCTGTTCGCCGCCGCTGCAAGGTCATTGCGGCACTCTTTCAGAATCTGCTCAAAAGGCCTTTGACCGTGGTCGGTGACGTAAATTCTGCGGATATTAGAGCCGCTCATATCCGTGACCCTGCTCATTCCGACGATTGCAACAACGGGTGTATCTCCCGAAAGTGAAGCAACCTCGGCCGGCGCTTTTCCAAGCAGGGACTGGTTGTCCATACAGCCCTCACCCGTGATTACAAGATCGGCATTCTTTGCGGCATTTTCAAAGCCTGTCGCTTTAAGCACCGTCGGCGCGCCCTTGACAAGCCTTGCACCGAGGAAGCTTATCAGTCCAAAGCCGAGTCCGCCTGCCGCTCCTGCGCCTTCAATCTGCGAATTGTCTTTGCTGATAATCCTTTTTGTGACTTCGGCAAGATTTTTCAGTCCGTTGTCGAGTATTTTTACCGTGCTTCTATCCGCACCCTTTTGGGGAGCAAAAACATAAGCCGCGCCATTTTCGCCGTAAAGAGGGCTGACAACATCGCAAAGCGCCTCAATTTCAACGTCGGCAAGACGTTTGTCAAGCTTTGTGAGATTTATGTCGGCGATTTTTGCGAGACCCGAACCGTTGAGTTGAACGGAATTGCCGTCGCTGTCGAGGAATTCTGCGCCGAGCGCCGCTGCGCAGCCTATTCCGCCGTCGTTTGTTGCACTGCCGCCGAGACCGATGAGAATTTTTTTACACCCCTTGTCCAGCGCATCCCTAATCAACTGACCCGTGCCGTATGTCGTAGTCAGCAGCGGATTTTTTTTGGCACCAACCATCGGTAATCCGCTTGCCGCCGCCATTTCGATAACAGCGGTATTGTCGGGAAGGATTCCGTAAAAAGCTTCCGCTTCGTCAAAGAGGGGGCCTTTGATTTTAACAATAAATTTTTCACCGCCGTTAAAAAGCATGGCATCAACTGTGCCCTCGCCGCCGTCGGCAATAGGGAAGCACTTTACCTTCTCCGAAGCATTGAGCTTCAAAAATTCTTTTTTAATTATATCACAGACCTCGGTAGCTGACATTGTTCCTTTATATGAATCCGGAGCAATAACTATCATAAAGAAACCTCCGTTTAAAGCTTAAAGTCCTCTTCGGTAAAGCTGCCGATGCCGATGTTCTTTTTCGGCACTCTCTTTAACGGGTCATATTTAAAGCTGCGGCACGATGAATCGAGCTGTCGTATTCCCGTCCTGACGCAGAGAACACAGTCACCGTCCGCCGCAATCATACCGTGGGAGCATAGTCTGCACGCAGGAGTGATATCCTCGGTATTCACAAGTTTTTTTCTCATTTTATCAGTCCTTTCGGAATGAAGTATCCGAAAAGTATTTTATCATATTTTTCTGTCGGTTGCAAGGTTAATGTCAATTATGGTAAAAGCACCGAGAACAAGCATGGCAGCCGAGGCCGGAACGGAGACTGAATACGGCTTTATAATCACGTCCGAGAAGTTTGAAAACACCTGCGTTTCACACGGGAAAAGCTTGAAAAGCAAATATGCAATCGGTAAGGCAACAAGGCAGTTTACAGCTCTTGAAAGCCAAAATTCGGGGAGAGATATGCCGATCTTTTTGATGTAGGGCAGAAGCTGCATGTGAACGGCAAAGCCCGACCAGCAAAGAACGGGAGCTAATAGATAAACGGGCAGATGCTCGGCGGCAAAAACGCAGCCTCCCGTTACCTCGGACATTACAACGGCGGTGTTGAACAGTGGATTTCGTTCGGCAAGTTTTATCAAAAAAGGATTAAACGCCGAAAAAAGTAAAATCCATGCGCATATATTCAGCATGGCTCCCGTTGCACAGAAAACGGAGTCCGTAAAAACGGAAGTGTCAATTCCAAAATTTTTTATGGCTTTTTCTCTGCATTTTTTATCTGCAAAAAATCTTGAAAAAAAACCGATAATCAGCGCCGCGAGAGTTTGAGAAGCGAATAAAATAATCCCGCACTTTTTGCTTGAAAGCATTGTTGTTCCGACTGCGCCTACAACAAAGGCAGGACCGGAATTTATACAAAACCACACCATTCGTTTTGCCTGCGAAGCCGAAAGAGAATTGTTCTCGTATAACTGGGAAATCATTTTTGCTCCAACGGGAAATCCGCCGACAAGACTCATAAATATTGCGCACGCCGAGCAGCCCGGGAGCTTGAAAACCTTCTCGGTCAGAGAAGATAAAAATCTGCCGGCAGCATTGCCGAGATTGGAGCGGACAATGAAATCAGAAAGAATCATAAAAGGAAACAGCGATGGGATAACCGTTTCGCCGCAAAGAAAAAGTCCGTTTCGCACACCGTCACCCATTAAGGACGGATCAAAGAAAAAAAGCATAATAAAACCGACCGAAGCAGTCAGCGAAAAAATCATTTTTCTGTAATTATCCAAGGCAATCACCCGTAAATATATATGAGGGGAAATCTTTAGTTTATGATAGGGTGATTATGATGCCAAAAGACCGTAGACAATATAACACTCCGTTTGCACACAGGATTTGCGAACGGCTGGAGCTTCCGGAGGATGTTTTTAGAAATTGCAGTCATATTGAGCTTGTTTCAAACTGCTGCGCTATGGTAGACGGATGCAAAAGTGTTATGGAATACGACGACACGGTTATAAAGCTCTGTCTGGGGAAAAGCAGCGTAAAATTCACGGGATACGATTTAACGATAAAATCGCTTTCCCTTGAGCAGGCGATGATTGAGGGGAAAATTATTTCATTGGAATTCTGCGAATGAGGGCTTGTTATGATTTTTAATCTTTTTCATTTAATATTCGGCTGTGTTTGTTTCACGGCGAGCGGCGGTTTTGCAGAAAGGTTTATAAACGTGTGCACCGCTAAAGGTATCCAGCTTTGGGGGATAAGAAAAAAATCATACGGTCTGACAGCGTGCACGACAATTGAGGGATACAAAAAAATAATAAATGCCGCCCGTGCAAGCGGCATGAAAGTACGAATAAAAAAGAAAGTCGGGCTTCCGTTTGTTATCCGTAAATATGAGAGCCACACGGGTCTTTTCGTCGGTTTTTTTGTTGTGCTTTTAATTCTCTCGATAATGTCTAATCACATTTGGGTCGTCAATATTCACGGAAACACAACGGTTGACAGTGAAAAAATCGCTGATGTTTTTTCAGACGCAGGCTTAAGTATCGGTGTAAGAAAAAATAAATTTGACGCAAGCGATATCAATTCCGATGCCGTGCTGAGCATCGGCGAGCTTTCATGGGCGTCGATCAATATTGACGGCTCGGTTGCCGAAATCGAGGTCAGAGAAGCAATGCACAGACCGAGCCTTGAAAAATATTACGGCACGTCAAATATTGTCGCATGCAAGGACGGTCAGGTTGAAATCATCGAACCGTACAAGGGAGCCGCCTCAGTCAAGGGCGGACAGACCGTTATGGAGGGCAGTCTGCTCGTCAGCGGAATCAGTCGTGTCAAAAGCGGAATGTCCGTATTCAACGACGCCGACGGTTATATTGTCGCAAGGACAAAAATAAACGTCGACGTTCCGATTGAAAATAATTCTGTTGTATTAAAGCCGAAAACGAGAAAGATATATTCTCTCTTTTTTCTCGGCAAAGAGCTTTCAGTTTCAAAAAAGCGTGAAGCCGATACGGTTTATCGCCACAAATCATGGCTTTACATTCACGGGGTAAGAATGCCGTTCGGTATTTTTTATACTCAGTACACCGATTTTGAAAAAGAAAACAAAACGGCGGACAAAGAATTATCCGAGCTTTCGGCTCTTAACGATTATGCACTGAAAAGCTACAATGAAACGCTCCATGCACAGATTATTTCACAAAGGGTTGAAATAAAAAACGGCACGGTGAAGGGTGAATACAGTGCTTTTGAAAATATCGGAAAACGGGTTCCGTTTGAAACGGAGGAAACGCCGCAGGAGTCAGCCGATTAAGCAAGCTTCACCTTTTGCAGCAGCTTTGCGCGGTCAAGCGCAAGCTCGGCAAAGATTATCTCAACAACGCTCATCACGACGAACTGTATCGCTCTTGTTGCAAGCAGTGCGGTGAAAGCCTTTGTGTAAAGAATTGAGATGAACAGCGTGTTGAGAAGCAGTCCGCAAACAAGCTGAGTGGAGAGCACGGCAATGACGATTCTCGGGAAATTGATTTTTTTGTAAAGAAGCAGCCCGAAAACAAGTCCCGTTATTGCCGCCGTGACGGTGAAGCCGGGGAAATAGGCACCTGTCGGCATAAGTATCGCTCCGATAAAGTCAACGAGTGCACCGACGACAGCTCCGCCGATAGGTCCCGAGATGCAGGCGGCGAGCATGACGGCAACAAACGCAAATTCAATCTTCGTGTTCCAAAGATTGACCACTGGAACCAGTCTGCCGAGTACCACGCCTGCCGCTGTCAGCAGTGCGAGCACACAGATTTGTTTTGTCAAATTTTTCTTTTTTGTGTTCATAAAAAAACCTCCTTATTACCCGTTTTGAATAATAAGGAGGCCAAAAGTCGCATTATTACTCAGCGGGATGCGACAGAAGAACCGCAAGAAATCTTTTCGTCCGACGGACAACTCCCCGTTCCGCCGGCACTTAACGCTCATCTGTCTACTCTGAACAGTGCTATTATATACCTTATATTAAGTTTGTCAATAGTTTTGCAATCGTTAATTGAATTATTTATTAAATCCTTCGACCTTCATGTAGTCCTTGGACTTATATTTGATGAATACCGTCAGCGCCGCCCCGAACGGAACAGCGAGAACGGTTAAAAACTTTTTCGGAGATTCAGAAATAAAATGCTTGTTTTTCATCAGAATCGAGCTTGAAACATAGTGAATACAGTTTCTTATAACGTCCTTAGGTTGGGGAAAGGCAGTCATATCGAATTTTCTCAGAAAAGCAAAGCCCTGCGGATTTCTGAGATACTGGCGGTACATATTCGTGCTTGATCCGTCAGCCATATATTCGACCACACAAACGGGTTCATTCATAATTATCAGGGTGTAATCGAGGTCGGCAAGCGTATATTTATAAGAGAGCGGAACATATTTTTCACCCGGAAAGGTGGGGTAGGGGGGATAGCTTTTCATTATATCGGTTCGGTAGATTATTTTTTTATCGCCGCGTCCGCCTCGTTGATAGTAGGAGTAGAACGTCGTGTCAAACCGATCGGTTTCAAGCTCCTTGCCTATCACGTTGCCGTTATCAAAAATATCGAGCGCAAGAATTCCCGCATATTTATCACTGCCGTGTTTTCTCCAGCAGTTCACGATTTTTTCAACAGCATCGTCAGTCATATAATCGTCGGAGTCGATACAGGTGTTCAGCTCGGTGTCGATATTTTCGTAGGCGGTGTTGTGCGCCGTGTGCATACCGCCGTTTTCTTTATAAACATATTTAATTTCAAATCCGTTATCAGGCACCGTCTGCCAATGTTTTATAAGCTCGGCTGTATTGTCGGTCGAGCCGTCGTCAACAACAAGCCATACAAAATCCTTTAGTGTCTGACGGCGCAGGCTTTCATAGCATTTGTGAATTGTGTAGGCTCTGTTGTACGCCGGCGTGAACACCGTTAAGGTCTTCTTTTGCGTTTCCATGTGATAATCCTCCGATAGATGAGCGCTGTTCTCATTTTGCCTCCTTTGTTTAAACAAGACGAGGCTCGCCCTTTTCGATACGTTAATCCCGAAAAAATCCGCCGGGTAAAGCCCGACGGATTACCTTTATTCAATTATACAATCAAATAAGCTTTTTGTAAAGAGCTGTAATCTCTTCAACGCTTGTGTCTCTCGGGTTGCCCGGACGGCAAGCATCATCATAAGCAGACTGTGCAAGGAACGGAATATCCTCTTCCTTAACAATCTCTTTGAGGTTTGCCGGAATTCCGACATCGTGTGAAAGCTGCTTAACTGCGTCAATAGCTGCTTTGCGAGCTTCTTCGATGCTCATATCCTCTGTGCCCTCAACGCCCATAGCCTTTGCGATATCACGGTACTTATCGCCTGTTGCGGGAGCGTTATACTCCATAACGGTCGGGAGAAGGATTGCGTTTGCAACACCGTGTGGCGTGTCATAAAGTGCGCCGAGCGGATGAGCCATTGAATGAACGATACCGAGACCTACGTTTGAGAAGCCCATACCGGCGACATACTGACCGAGAGCCATTCCCTCTCTGCCCTCTGCGGTGTTTTCAACGGCACCTCTGAGGTTCTTGGAGATTATCTCAATTGCCTTGAGATGGAACATATCCGAAAGTGCCCATGCACCCTTTGTGATATAGCCCTCAATGGCATGCGTAAGAGCATCCATACCTGTTGCGGCGGTAAGACCCTTCGGCATTGATGACATCATGTCGGGATCAACGACTGCAACAACCGGGATATCATGGACATCAACGCAAACCATCTTGCGGTTCTTCTCGGCATCGGTGATAACATAGTTGATTGTAACCTCGGCGGCTGTACCTGCCGTGGTAGGAACTGCGATGATTGGAACGCACTTGTTCTTTGTCGGTGCAACGCCCTCAAGAGAACGAACGTCCGCAAACTCGGGATTTGCAATGATAATGCCGACTGCCTTCGCGGTATCCATTGATGAACCGCCGCCGATGGCTACGATACAGTCTGCGCCGATTTCCTTGAACTTGGCAACGCCTGCCTGAACATTCTGAATAGTCGGATTCGGTTTGATGTCGGTAAATAATTCGTATTCGATTCCCGCATTTTCAAGAACATCTGTAACCTTCTTTGATACGCCGAACTTTACAAGGTCAGGGTCTGAAGCAACCATAACCTTCTTAAAGCCTCTGCCCTTTACTTCATCGGGGATAGCATTGATAGCGCCTGCGCCATGGTAAGAAGTTTCGTTAAGTACAAATCTGTTCATGGTATTACACTCTCCTTAATAACCGCTTTTCTGCGGTTGATTTATCTTTTCGGCGTGCTTTTGTTATCTTGCGGTAACGTTTACCCACGCTTTAATTATATTATAAACTTAAATTTTGCGGAAATTGTGACATTATTTTAACAACCTGTGAACTTTTTTAATTCTTTTACGAAAAGTGTTCCGTTGTCAACGGTGAATCTTATTTCGAATCCCGCAAAATTAAAGCCGTAAATTCTTTCGGGGTCGTTCTGATATTGGGGCCTCGGGTCAAGCTCCAGAACCTTAATAAGTGCAGACTGCTTGCTTTCGGGAAACACGGATAAAAGACGGTCGGGAATAACGACCGTTAAACGCTCGCTGCCGTCTTTTGAAAATCCTCCGACGGCGTCGGGGTGACAGTCAGCATAGGGTATATACGGCTTGATATCGATAAGCTCCGTTCCGTCCATCAAATCGGCTCCCGAAATTATAAGGTCCGTTCCGTCGATTCTGTCGAGTCTCACACAGGAAAGACCGATATTGTTAGGACGAAAAGGAGAACGGGTAGCAAAAACACCCATTCTGGTATTGCCGCCGAGCTTTGGCGGACGAACGGTCAGCGAATGATTTTCGGCAGGTGTGTTGAACTTCCACAGAAGCCAGATGTGCGAGAAACCGTCAAGCCCTCTTATTGCATCGGGACTGTGAAATTCGGGCTCAAAAACAATTCTGCCCTTCAGCTCCTCGACCAAACCGCTCTGTCTAGGAATTCCGAACTTTGTCGGAAAGTCCGTGTGAATTTTTGCAATCGTTTTCATAGCGTCACCTTTTCGGCTTTTTTCAAAAGTATTATATCAAATCATGTGCAAAAAAACAACGTCGACTACTTGAAAAAATAAAA